>Ga0302135_10000586_pt1 | contig 22015 bp, 20 predicted proteins | sample CBN3_surface_MG_FD_203119 | JGI IMG/M metagenome (GOLD analysis project Ga0302135, IMG submission 203119) | Marine microbial communities from Western Arctic Ocean, Canada - CBN3_32.1 | ecosystem: Environmental > Aquatic > Marine > Oceanic | place: Canada: Western Arctic Ocean | collected...
TACCGATCTGGTCAAATATTTTTGAAAATGCAGCGACAATTCAATTCGACCATCGTTCTATGGCCTACGTGACAATTGGAACTGTATTTACCCTGTGGTGGAAATCTCACCGCATTCCTCGTACTGCTCGCGCGATACATATGCTTCTCGCTGTTGTCATTGCGCAGGCAACGCTCGGCATCCTGGCGCTCGTGTTTATTGTTCCGCTGCCCCTCGCGATCATTCATCAAATAGGTGCGATCGCACTCTTTTCCACCGCTGTATGGACAGCTCATGCCTTTCGTTGAGATGAAATTTAGTCAGTATTTTGCAAGGTCGGAGCAGTTGTCATAAGCTGTTGGCAAAAAGGGTGAAAATTCTGCATTAGAAATACGTCGTTCAATTAGGCGCGCGCATCCCTTCGGGACAGGATATCGATTTAGTCAACTGCAATTGATGCAGTTTGATCCTTCGCGCCCGTTTCATCCGACGTCACAGCTTCATGCTTAGAGTCCGATGTATCGTCTGCTGAACTATCGTCATCAATAGATTCGTTGCTCTCATCATCAACCCGCGACTCAATGACACTCGATTCTCCAGCTGTTTCAACCCCAGCCAGCGCCTTCTTATGCGCCTCAAGGCGCGTAATATTTCCAACTGCAAGACCTGCCATTCGCGCCGAGCCAAAGGCCTTGAATACACTGAGTGCATGCTGAAAGGTTTGTGTGGCTTCATCAAGAACTTCCATTTTCGGCGATTCTTTAGCGAGGAAAAACAGCGATGTTCCAAGGTTGTTATGGCTCGTCGCCCATAATATCGGCGCGTCTTCCCGCGAACGTGCATTCGCGGCGGTACGGAAGATATTTGTGGCGGCTGTGAAAACATCCTCGCGCTTAGTGCGGGCGCCAAAGAACTGCAAAACGGTGCCAATATTGTTGATAACTTCAGCCCAGCGTTCAGGCGCAACTTTTCGCACAAACACCTTAAGCGCACTTTGAAAGGCTACAATCGCATCCTTGAACTTCGCCGTTTCCGCTGTCGCAACACCCAGCTTGAACAATAGTTTTCCGAGGCAATTCTGCGTTACCGCCCAATTCCACCGGTATTGTGTATCTGTAAAAACCTCCAGGGCAGCGTTGCACTCATTTTGAGCCTCTTCGAGCAAATCTGTGGTCTCCAAGCGTTCGCTAAGAGAATCAAGCACAATCGCCAAATGACGCGGTGTCACAGCGACGTCGAACGGTGTTTCGTAATGAACGGCCACCGCAATCGCAGCGCGATATGCCTCTGATGCCTCTTCATACCAATGGAAGCCCTCCTCCTGATGTCCGATAATTGCCAATGCATTGCCGTAGCAAGTCAGCGCCTACATTGTGACGGGTTCCGGGAGCTGAGCTGATGGTATCAGACCAGCACGTCGGGCTTCCTCAAGCCGCGGCGGCACAAGCGCCATCAAACGTTCGCGCTGTGCTTGCGATTTAGGCCCAAGTGCGCAAATGACCGACGCACATAAAAGCTCTGCCGCCTGGATCGTAAATTTACGCGGCAGGTCGAGCTTTGTCACCAGTGAATAGCCTCCTGGCGTGGTTTCGCCATTGCCTAGTGAAGGGATAAAGCGAAGACTAATCACCGACCCCTCATGCGTGATTTCTCCCCACACGAGAACCGACGCATTTTCTTCCGCGAGCCATTCGCGCCCACGTTGCGCCGCACCCGCGAGCTGCCGCTCTATACCGCCTTGGTCATCGTGTTCAAGCAGTTTTTCTATCCGCCGGGCCATCAGGGCCTGCTGCCCATCAATAGCCGCGGAAACTTCGTTGGCTGCCGAACCGTCAGCATCGTTGGCAAAGTTGGCAACTAGAACGACGATCGGCTCTTGCGTTGCCTGCCAGGTCTGGAACAAATCCTGCGCGGCAATCGCCATTTCTTCAGTTTCAATGGGGATTGAAGCCTGGCTACCACCACCCTCGCCGACCGCTGCAGAAGCGGTGTCGGGTCTGTCATTCGTCGCAAGGGCATCGGAAAGCCCATCCGCGGTCTCGTCGGCTCGGCCGCGACCTAAAACTCGCTTAAGCAGAGCGAAAATCTCGTTCTCTGTCCGCTCTATTGTTTCCGATTCTGTCTCCTCGACCGGAACGGCAATCGTCTTGAATTCCAGGTTTCCTGCCAGCATGTCGTGCAATGTGCGGATGCCGGTCGTGGGACCAGTCATGATCTCCCGCGCAAATTCGGGGTCTCGGTGAAGCGCATCAAGGAAGGCTTCCTGTTCGACAACCTCGACAACAACATCACCAAGCGCACGAGCCGTCAGACTGCGAGGCTGACTATCCAGAGCAGCCATCTCTCCAAACGTCGCACCTGGCTCAAGAACTTCGATTTCAATCGACGAACTTTTGCCACGTTTGATGAGTTCGATCCTGCCTTCTATCAGGATAAATATTTCGGCGCCCATCTCACCTTCTTCGAAGATAGTTTCACCGTTCTGATAGTTCTCAGCGTTCCCTTTAAGCGTCTGCATACTCAAACTACGAACGACCTCAATCGTTAAGACAAGTCACAATTGACGCGTTTCCCTTACGCTACGGTATGAACCGTTACATCCTTGGCTTCGACTTCGCTACCCGTCGCTCATCAGCGCAGCCTAGCCGCTACGCTACAAGTTGACCGGCTACCAACTAAAGCTATTGCACCTCACATTCGCGCGCGATAGGGTCGGCGCCGAAATCGCCCGCAAGCGGCGCGATGCGGATCGCCAAAATGCCCTTCGGACTTCTTAAATACGGCCTCAGCAAGACCTACCCCGCCGACCGGCTGATTCCGCCGCAGAGCGAGCTCAAGAGCACTTATGATGTTGTTATCATTGGTGCTGGAGGGCATGGCCTTGCCGCTGCCTACTATCTTGCCCGCGAACACGGCATTACAAATATCGCCGTAATCGACAAAGGATATCTCGCTGGCGGCAACACGGCACGTAACACAGCGATCGTCCGTGCCAACTACCTGACCCCTGAGGGGGTCGATTTTTACAAGGAATCGATGGCGCTGTGGGAAAACCTGTCGAGCGAATTCAACCTCAACCTACTTTATTCACGGCGAGGTCATCTGACACTTGCACATACGGACGGGGCTCTCCGCACGATGCGATGGCGCGCCGAGGTGAACAAGCATATGGGTGTCGACTCAGAACTCGCTTATGCCGATGATGTCGCCAAATTATGCCCACAGCTCAATATGTCCCGCGAAGTCCGCTATCCGATCCTCGGCGCACTTTATCACCCGCCGGGTGCGACAGCGCGCCATGACTCACTTGCCTGGGGCTACGCGCGCGGTGCAACCGATCGCGGCGTAGAGATCCATCAAAATACCGAAGCGACTGGCCTTACAATTGAGGCTGGACGGATTACCGGTGTTGAGACAACAAAGGGTCACATTAGTTGCGGTAAAGTACTTCAGGCTGTCGCTGGGTCCTCCTCACTGGTTGCTGCAATGGCAGGAATCAAGTTACCGATACGCACGATTCCGCTGCAAGCTTGCGTCTCTGTGCCGCTGAAGCCGTTCCTCGACCCAATCATCGTTTCTGGCAGCCTCCACGTTTATGTTTGGCAGACAGCGCGCGGCGAAATCGTCATGGGCGGTTCGACCGATCCTTATCCGCTTTATTCGACACGGTCTTCCCTTGAGTTCAAAGAAGGCCTGATGATGCATATATTGGAACTGTTCCCGTTCCTTTCTGAGGTCAAACTGATGCGGCAATGGGCGGGAATGGCCGACATGACGCCCGATTTTTCGCCAATCATGGGCCTGACTGCGATTGACGATTATTACATCGATTCCGGTTGGGGCACATGGGGGTTCAAAGCTACTCCAGTTGCCGGGTTTCGCATGGCAGAGTGCGTAGCAACGGGGCGCCAGCCGGCAATTCTTAAGCCATTTTCAATTGATCGGTTCGATACTTTCTCGCAGGTCGGCGAGCGCGGCGCAGCATCGGTGGGTCACTGAGGTACGACATCATGAAATTAATGCCTTGCCCACTTAACGGCCTCCGTAACATCTCAGAATTCGTCTGCGGCGGAGAGGTGACTGAAATGCCGTCGGCCGTCACATCTTCCGACGTCGCCTGGGCAGATTATGTATTTATGGAAAATAACGCCGCCGACGTGATCCGGGAATGGTGGCTGCATGTGACATCCGGTTACTGGTTTATCGCCGAGCGCCACACCGCAACTGATGAAATTATCCGCACCTATCCAGCGAGTGAGTTGTTTAACGTGCGCGTCGAGTTCGAACCGCTGCCTGACGAGAGCACGAGCCAAGGGAGCGCTAAGTAGTCAAATGAGGCTTGCCGCACCTTTTGGATCGTTAATCGACCGTAATGCACCCGTCAGTTTCACTTTTGAAGGGCGTTCTTACGCCGGTTTCGTTGGTGACACGGTCGCTAGCGCACTCGCTGCCAACAATACTTGGCTGATCTCTCGCTCTTTCAAATATCATCGCCCCCGCGGCATCCTTACGATGTCAGGAGATGACGGCAACACCATGGTTCAGGTTGGCCAGGAGCCGAACGTTCTTGCCGATACCCTGCCGATCCGCGAAGGGCTCACAGTCATGGGCCAACATTATACAGGTTCCCTTGCCGCAGATCGCGATCGATGGGTCGAAATGTTTTCGAAGTTTCTGCCAGTTGGCTTTTACTACCGTGCGTTTTTCAAGCCCAAGGGTGTATGGAATCTTTGGGAGAAGTTTGTCCGGTCCAAAGCAGGTCTCGGCCGGGTCGACATATCAACGCACCATGGTTACTACGATAAAGCATACGCATTTGCCGATGTCGCAGTGATTGGTGGTGGCGTGGCTGGCATGGCCGCAGCCCTTGAGGCGGCAAAGGCCGACGTCGAGGTCGTCCTGGTTGAACGACAGCCGATCCTTGGCGGATCTCTAAATTACACCCGGATCGATGTAGCAGGAACAAAAGGCATGGCCCTTGTTCAGGATCTAACCGACCAACTCCGGGCGGCTAAGAACATCACCATTATGACTGATGCAACCTGTACCGGCTGGTTCGCCGACAACTTTCTCCCGATCATTACCGGCAACCGCATGGTTAAGCTGCGCGCTGCAGAGGTAATTGTCGCGACGGGCGTCATCGAGCAACCCGCTGTGTTCCGCAACAACGATCTACCTGGAATTATGCTTGGTTCCGCTGCACAACGCCTCATCAAGCTCTACGGTGTGAGGCCGGGGCAGCGCGCAGTTGTTGCCTGCTATGGGGGCACAGGTTACGGCGTTGCCCTCGATCTACTCGACGCCGGCGTCAACGTGGCGGCTGTCGTTGATTTTTCAAAGGCGCCGACTGACAATCCGCGACGCCATGCCGTTAAGGACGCTGGTATAGAGATTTTGCAAGGTTACGGCTTGCGTGAAGCGATTGCGCGAAAGGGCGGCGGACATATCGCTAGCGTCATCGCAGCACCAATTACCGGTGACGGAAATCTCGCGGACACCCCTCGCACAATCGAATGTGACCTGCTGTGCATGTCAACCGGCTGGATGCCGGCAGCATCGCTTGTGGCCCATGCGGCGGGCGAAGTCAGTTATTCAGAGCGGTCCAGTACATTCGTGGTCCGGTCTGTTGCTGACAATATGCAGGTAGCGGGTGCGGTAAACGGTGAATGGGTAGTCGATTCTGCGATCAAGGAAGGTCACCAAGCCGGGGCGGCAGCTTCTGGACAGACCGCCAATCGTGTTGCATCGCCTCGCCTACCTGATGATCGGCCTGCTCAACCATGGACAATATTTCCCCACGAAAAAGGTAAAGACTTTGTCGACTTTGATGAGGACTTAACCGTCGCAGACCTGCGGAACGCTGTCGCCGAAGGATTCGATGACATTGAACTCGTAAAGCGTTTTTCGACCGTTGTCATGGGACCAAGCCAGGGTCGTGTTTCGGCGCTCAATGCGTTGCGTTTGGTGCAGAGCCATGCGGGCAAAGCGCTCGAGGGCGCACGCGGATCGACGAATCGGCCACCTGTTACGCCGGAGAAATTCGGACATTTATCCGGTCGAGGATTTGAACCTTTACGTCTAACGGCAATGCATGACCGTCATGTCGAGGCTGGCGCCGAGATGATGTTGGCGGGTGCTTGGTTGCGCCCAGCTTACTATGGCACTGACAGTGAGAGCGTTATCCACAACGAAGTGATGAATGTTCGCGAAAATGTGGGGCTCATCGACGTCTCTACGTTGGGTGGCCTTGATATTAGAGGACCGGACGCTGCAGAGTTCCTCGACCGTGTTTACACGTTCTCATATGCGCGCCAAAAAGTTGGCCGCGCTCGCTATGTGCTTATGTGTGATCAATCCGGCGCGATAACCGACGATGGAGTGGCGTGTCGGTTTTCGGATGAGAATTTTTATGTGACAGCAACGACCGGCGGCTCGGATGCGGTTTATCGAACTATGTTGTTTTGGAACGCGCAGTGGCGACTGAACGTTGACATAACGAATATGACAGGCGGGCTCGCTGCAATGAATATCGCCGGCCCACGCTCGCGCGATGTCTTGGAGAAACTCTGTACCGATGTGAGCCTATCGGCCGCCGAATTTCCTTACATGGGCGTACGCATAGCTCGCGTTGCGAACATACCAGCACGACTGCTTCGCGTCGGCTTCGTCGGTGAATTGGGCTATGAAATTCACGCCCCCTCGAGCATGAGTGAAGCATTGTGGGATGCGCTCATGGCCGCTGGTGCCGAATTTGGAATCAAGCCATTTGGTGTTGAGGCACAAAGGATTTTGCGGCTTGAGAAGGGTCATATCATCATTAGCCAGGACACGGACGGCCTGACACATCCTCACGAGGCAGGCATGGCTTGGGCAATCTCCCGCCGCAAACCGTTTTTCTTCGGACGTCGGGCCATTGAGGCACAAATGAAAAGAGGGCTAACGCGCAAGCTTGTTGGATTTACGCTGCCTGAATCAAGTGGGCTACTTCCGGAAGAAAGCCATCTTGTAATTCGCAATGGTGAAATTACTGGCCGCATCACGTCCATCGTCCATTCGCCGACGCTCAACAAGCCAATCGGGCTGGCATTTGTTGCGCCGGACCAGGCGGAGCCCGAAAACATATTCTCGATTAAAGGCCATGACGGTCGCATGATCGAGGCGCGTGTTGTGCCGACGCCATTCTACGATCCTGAGAACAAGCGTCAGGAACTATAATGGCACAACCAACCGACCATCTTAGACGCAGTTTTATATACCGACAACTCAGCGCTGCCGGCGCCGAGTTTCTCGACCTCGCAGATGCTGCCATCGCCAGTAAATTTCCTAACGAAGGCGATGCAACAAAGCTTGGACTGGCTGATCTCTCCCCACTGCCCCGCACCGGATTCAAGGGACCACAAGCACTCACTTGGCTAGCTGGGCATGATGTCGCAGTACCTCAAATCAATAATACGGCAAACCTCCAATCGGACGGCAGCCTCGTTGTCCGCCTAGCCGATACCGAGGGGCTTGTGCTGAGTGACTTAAAATCCCAATCGGACACTGTTGCGAGATTGGAAACGCTAACCCCGACATCGGGGTGTTACCCGGTGCCGCGAGATGACACCTATTTTTGGTTTCTTTTGAGTGGCGTTCACGCGCCGGACTGCTTATTGAAAATTTGTGGTGTCGACGTTCGACCTCATAAATTTCCAAATCATACCGTCGCACAAACGTCGATTGCACGTTTGGGTACTGTCGCAATTCGAGACGATCGTGGCTCTACACTCGCCTATCATTTGATAGCTGACAGCACGTCGGCGGGTTATTTTTGGGACGCCGCACTCGATGCCATGGCCGAATTTGACGGTCGCCCAATTGGGCTCAACTCCATTCTCGCGCTTGGCTGACGATCCAAATAAATCATCAATTAATGAACGAATTTAGGCGCGGTGCACCAAACAAAAAATTGCAATAAAGTTAGCCTTCGCTAAACCAACACCGGTCAGATCGTGACCCATGTTCCTTCAACGGTTTGGCAAGCTTTCTGATGCATTTCATGCTCTTCGCCCGCAACCCTGATAACCGCCTGAATTTCGCTGCATGGCTGCCCATTTCGAGAAGTAAATTCCCGAGTCGGCGTGAAGCTGCCAGAACCCCTAGTTTCAGCGTTCGACCATTCACTGGTCGCGCCAATCGGCAGAGTGGCTAAGCTTTCATAACCGGCGTCATTTATCTGGGCCATCTCAGCTGGCAAAAACTTTTGTGCGGCAAAGTACGCGCCCGCAGCGCCGCCCGCGCCAAAAAGTGCTGCCGTAAAGTACCGGCCAGTCCCCGACCCCAGCAACTCGTAACCGAGAAGCGCGCCTGCGATTGTGCCAAATATTGTACCTGTCGCAACGATATTGTCGCGATCCGATGCAGTTGAGCAGACGACAAGTGCCAGCCTTACAATTCCAACAGACATTTTTTTCATGCCGTTCTCCGACCCTGTCTGTGCTCGCGGGAGCCATTCTGGCATTCCCAATAAAGAACTAAGGTGTAATCTCAATAAATTGTACTACATTCCAGCCAATAATTGACCTTGGGAGCATCAATATCACCACCGCCTTCGTATTTGCCTACTCCAGCAAGCAATTTTCCTGCCATCCCACTGAAAGAATTATAAATAATAGCAGCCCTCGCCATCAAAACGGCAGCGGCAGTCACATTCTCGTCCATTGACCCTAGGTAACGCTGTGTTTGGCCGCCACCCTTGCATGATGCTATATCTCACGTGAACTCTCATGAGGTTTGATAATTTGGCAGACGGCTCCGAAATGGGAATTCGGCTTGACGACTCGACACGTGTCTTGGTCGCACGCATCTGGCGCGACTATATGCGCGAGCAGATCGGTAAAATCTTAGTCGGCGTTTTCTGCATGATTGTCATAGCTGCCAGCGTTGGCGCACAGGCCAGACTTGTCGAACCGGCGCTCGACAAAGTCCTGGTGGAAGGCAGCAGGACTTTGTTATGGGCGTTGCCGCTTGCCTTTCTTGGTGTCGCCATCGCCAAAGGCTTCGCGACCTACGGGCAAAGTGTGCTTATGCAGATGGTCGGTTTGCGGGTTATCGCTACCATGCAGAGCCAGATGTTTCAGCGACTCGTCGACTCTGATCTCGCCTTTATGCAGGGGGACGCGACCGGAAAGCTATTGTCGAGATTTACAAGTGACGTAAACTTCCTACGTGACGCGATTGTTAAGTCGATTACGGGAATGGCGCGTGACTTCCTAATCGTCGTCGTGCTCGTCGGTGTTATGTTTTACACGGATTGGCGTCTTGCCGCCGTTGCCTTTGTGGTTTTTCCGATAAGTGTTGTACCAATCGTGAAGATTGGCCGTCGTTTAAGGCGCGTTTCCGCTAACACCCAAACCGAAATTGGCATGCTCATGGCGATGCTGGACGACGTGTTCAAGGGCGCGCGCCAAGTCAAAGCATATGGTATGGAGGCATACGAGCAACGGCGCGCCGATAATCTGTTCGAGAGTCTCTACCGTCTCTTTCTGAAGGCAGTGAAAACCCGCTCCCGCAACTATCCAATTATGGAAATCCTCGGCGGCCTGGCCATCGCAGCGATCATCGCCTATGGCGGATATCAAGTATTGAACGGCGAAACGACCGTGGGCCGCTTCATGGCGTTCTTCGCGGCAATGATCATGGCGTATCAACCGATGCGAAGCCTTGCCAATCTCAACGCCAGCCTGCAGGAAGGATTGGCGGCAGCGCAGCGCATTCTCTCTATGATCGACTATCGACCGACGATCATCAATCAAAGCAACGCGAAGCCGTTGAAAGTGGACATGGGCAATGTCATCCTGAACGATGCGACGTTCTCTTATGTTCCAGAAAAAATCGCACTTACGAACATTTCCATAAACGTCCCCGCTGGAGCGACGGTAGCGCTTGTCGGTTCGTCCGGAGCAGGAAAGTCGACCATCCTAAACCTCATACCAAGATTCTATGATGCGGACAGCGGATCGATCTCCATCGACGGCCAAGACATAAAAGACGTCACACTGGAGTCTCTTAGAGCCTCAATTGGTTTGGTCAGCCAAGAGACAGGGCTCTTCAACGATACTGTGCGCATGAATATCGAATATGGCCGACTCGGTGCCAGCGAAGATGACATTATCAACGCGGCCAAATCCGCGGCCGCCCATGAATTCATTATGGCGCTGCCGAACGGTTATGACAGCGTGGTCGGAGAACGCGGGATGAAACTCTCCGGCGGACAGCGTCAACGTCTGTCGATCGCCCGAGCGATGCTAAAGAATGCTCCAATTCTCTTATTAGATGAAGCAACGTCCGCGCTAGACACAGAGTCTGAACAAGCGGTTCAAACTGCGCTACGGGCACTAATGCACAACCGAACCACGCTCGTTATCGCACACCGCCTTTCGACAGTTGTGGACGCCGATTTAATTTACGTTCTCAATGAGGGCCGGGTTGTTGAAAGTGGCCCCCATGACGAATTGTTGGCGCTGAATGGTACCTATGCCCAACTCTCTCGTCTCCAATTTCGGGAGTTGGGGCACGACAGACTAGCCGCTTCTCCTGCGCAAGTCTAAATACTTGAAAGCAACAAAAAAACTCCTACGCAACTCGGTTGTGCAGACCATTCTGTGCCAACTTGCCGTGCTTTACATCCGCGTCGTGCGCGCAACTGGAACATGGAAGATTGAAGGCGAGGCGCAGGCAAACGAATATCACGAGTCTGGCCGCCCATTTATTCTTGCTTTCTGGCATGGTCGCCTGCTGATGATGAACTATGCTTGGCGCCATAGATCGCAGGTAAACATGTTGATTTCGAGCCATCCAGACGGCCAAATGGTAGCCCGGGCCATGTCTCGTTTTGGTGTTCAAAGCATTGTCGGCTCAACGACGCGCGGTGGCTGGAGTGCAATGCGTACGATGGTGAAGACACTGCGTAGTGGTGGCATCGTCGGCATCACTCCCGATGGACCGCAGGGTCCGCGAATGCGAGCGAGTAATGGCATCATTACAATAGCACGCATGGCCGACGCGCCGATTATACCACTTGCATTTTCCGCGGCGCGGCGCAGAGTACTTGGCACCTGGGATCAGTTTGTTCTACCGCTGCCGTTTGCGCGCGGCGTTTTCCTATGGGGCAACCCCATACATGTGCCAACTGACGCTGACGAAGCCGCTATGGAATCAAGAAGACTTGAACTTGAGAATTCTCTCATAGAACTCACAGGGCGCGCTGATCAGCTGATGGGGCATTCGGCATCAGCGCCTGCACCAATCGAGGGAGACGGAACTAGCATAGGTAAGAGAACAAACACGACGCGAAAGACAGCATCAGACTCACCCTCAGAAAACACTTCTGCCGGCTTGAGGCAGTAACTCGATGAACGGTTTGGCGCTGTACCGCGGCCTCACGGGGATTGCTGCCCCAATTATTGATGCATACTTGCGACGACGGCTCGCCCAGGGAAAGGAGCATCCACTGCGGTTTTCTGAACGGCAAGGCATCGCCTCACTGCCACGTCCAAAAAACCCGCTTTTATGGCTACATGCCGCCAGTATTGGCGAGGCACAATCAGCGCTCGCACTGGTCCGTCGAATGTTAGCTGCTGACGAGCATCTAAATATCCTAGTAACGACTGGTACTATAACTTCTGCAGAATTATTGGAGACAAGGCTACCAAAACGTAGCTTTCATCAGTTCGTACCCGTTGATAGATTACCTTGGGTGCGTCGATTTCTTGATCATTGGCGTCCAGACCTCGCGCTCTGGGTAGAATCTGAATTTTGGCCAAACCTCGTCATCGAAACGCAGAACCGAGGCATTCCAGTTGTGTTGGTAAACGGCCGCATGTCGGAGCGCTCATTTGCCAATTGGCACCGCGCGCCAGGGGTCATCCGTACGATGTTGCAGGGTTTTACATTGTGCTTTGCACAAACGGAATCCGAGGCGCAGCGCCTGACTGCACTTGGCGCGCGTGATGTGAAATATCGCGGTAACCTCAAGTTTTCGGCTGCTCCCCTTCCATTCGACAAGGACGAGCTAGCTAGCTTACAAGCCTCGTTAGCAGAACGCCCTGTTTGGCTTGCAGCAAGTACACATCCTGGAGAGGAGACATTAGTCGCTGATGTCCATACCTCCTTGCGCGAGTCATTTCCCGGTCTGCTTACGATTATTGTTCCACGACATCCGCGTCGTGGAACGGACATAGCGCTAGACCTCGCTGGGCGGGGACTAGCTATAGGGCAGCGCTCGGAAAGAACCGCGATCAGCCCGGAGGACGAAATTCATATTGGGGATACATTGGGGGATCTTGGGCTTTATTATCGACTTACGGATGTCGTTTTTATCGGCGGGAGCATGGGCGGCCACGGCGGGCACAACCCACTTGAGGCTGCACAACTTGACTGCGCAATCATCCACGGGCCGGATATGGCTAATTTTTTAACAGTGGCAGAACAGTTGGCCGTGGCAAACGGTGCCGTCCGCACAATCGATGGGCAGACATTGATGAGTGCGGTCCACCGACTCCTGACGGACAGCGTAGAGCGCACGCGTCAAGCGGGTGCAGCTAAGGAAGTCGCCCGTGCAAACAGCAACGTTGTCGACAGTATATTCTGCGATCTCTCTTCGCATATCAGCACAATTTGTGGTCAACAGTAGGATGCGGTCTCCTGATTTCTGGCAGCAAAAAAGTGTCCGCTCCACAGTCCTCGCCCCAATCGGTCAACTCTATGCGATGGCCGGGCGCATTTCACGCTCCCGACGCACGCCTTGGCAAGCGCCCGTACCCGTTGTCTGCATTGGAAATGTTGTCGTTGGTGGCGCTGGGAAAACACCGCTAGCCCTGTCCATTGGGAGCAGCCTAATTGCGCGCGGTCGGGCGGCGCATTTCCTAACACGAGGATATGGTGGCCGTCTAAAGGGTCCAATTCGTGTAGACAAAAACCAACATGATGCTAACGACGTTGGAGACGAACCGCTTCTGCTCGCCGATGTCGCGCCGACGTGGGTTTCTGGCGATCGAGCAGCTTCAGCCAGGGCAGCGGTAGACGCGGGTGCCGATGTCCTCGTAATGGATGATGGCATGCAAAATTCGATGCTAGTCAAAACGAACACATTTTTGGTTGTCGACGGAGAGTATGGCTTCGGCAACGAAAAAGTATTTCCTGCAGGCCCATTGCGCGAGACGATCACTGAAGCGTTAAAGCGAACGGACGAAGTCGTAATCATCGGTGAGGACGAATTGGAGCTGGAAGTTCGCCTACGGCGCCATGTAACAGTTCTGAGAGCCTCGTTCGTCGTTCCCACGGAAAACGCGCGAGCCTTGCATGGACGCCGGGTCATCGCCTTCGCAGGCATCGCAAGACCCGTTAAGTTTTTACGAACGCTGGCGCAGATTGGTTGTGAAATTGTCAGGACTTACGAATTTGCCGACCATCACGTCTTTACGACTGACGAGGTGATGCAGATCGTCGAAACAGCAGATAGGCTCAACGCAACACCAGTGACAACGACAAAAGACGTGAAGCGGTTGCCACCGATGGCGCGACCAATGGTTACAGCACTGCCGATTGAGGTGGCTTGGCAAGATAAAGCTACCCTGGATCGAATTCTCGATCACGTACTCGCTGTCTGAAGATGTCTGGACGATGAAACAGTTGCTAAAACGCGGATTGATTTACCCACTACAAGCTGTAGCGATCTATGCGGCATATTATATCTGCCGCCTGATGCCGATCGAATGGGCTTCGGCATTCGGCGCTTTCCTCTTCCGAACTATCGGCAGTCGCATGAGGGTTGATCTTGTGGCTCGGCGCAACCTTCAACGCGCATTTCCCGATAAATCAGAAACTGGAATTGACATCATAGTCCGTGGCATGTGGGACAATTTAGGCCGTGGCGCCGGAGAATACGCGCATCTTGATCGTATCGATGTGACCAAACCCGACAGCCGCATCGAAGTTGTAGGCGGCGAAGTTCTCGAAATGCTGCGCGACGACGGGCAACCCGGAATACTTGTTGGAGGTCATCTCGGCAACTGGGAGTGCTCCACACTTATAGCGGCACAATTTGGTATTCCGCTGGCATCGATCTACCGTAGCGCGGCAAACCCGTGGCTCGACCGACTGTTCCAAAATGTCCGAGGTGGCCCGGTCAACGAAGTCCTTTTCAAGGGGCGCAAGGGCGCCCACCGTGCACTGGCGATTCTGCGTGAAGGCGGCCACATCGGCGTGATGGTCGACCAGAAACTCAATGCCGGCATTGCAGTACCATTCTTTGGGCGACCGGCGATGACCACGCCCATGCCCGCACAACTCGCACTTCGCCTCCAATGCCCATTGGTTCCTGTACGATTTGAACGTTTGCCCGGCGTCCGCTACCGCGTAACTCTCTACCAACCACTTGCATTGCCCGATAGTGGCGACAAAGCCGCCGACACGCTCGCCTTAATGACTGAGATAAATCTCTTGCTAGAATCATGGATTCTCGAGCGGCCGGAGCAATGGTTTTGGGTGCATCGTCGCTGGCCAGACTAAAGGCTGTCGCTTCCACTTATTCTTCGGCTGATCTGACCAGAAGCGCTGGATCGAGTCGCGCGTCAAACAAATTTATGCGCCAATCCAAATGCGCGCCGGTAACGCGGCCCGTCGCTCCAATCTGAGCTATCAGATCACCCGGTCTAACGACGTCGCCCTCGCGCACAAGAATTTTGCTCAAGTGCAAAAATGCTGAAGTAAGGCCGTGGCCATGATCAAGGATAAGTGTTCCGCCGCTGAAGTACATATCTTGCGCAACAAGGGCGACAATACCCGCTGCGGGCGCGACGACAGGTGATCCCACGGGCGCGCTAATATCGAGTCCGTAGTGGGGTTGGCGTGGTTCGCCATTTAAAATGCGTTGACTGCCGTATACGCCTGAAATTTGTCCGCGCGCAGGCCAAATCCAACCGCTTTCGAACAATGTCTGTGGGGTATCGCGGCTGCGCGCCCGGCCAATCCGCTCATTCTCACGTTTTATGCGCTGGAGAGTATCTGGCGTCGGCGTGACCATGGCCGCTGGTAGGCCATCAATTTTCTGTATGTCGTAGGAACGCTTCGCAATCTCCAGCGTCCGAGCCTGTCCGTCACGACCTGCAGTCCGCACTGTTAACGCTGCCGTTGTCGCTGCGTCTCGTGTGAACCCAATCAAAAATAGTCCCTCGGGGGACACACGAACTAGGCGGTCGTCAAATGTTACTGTTGCACCCGGATCAGTCTTGCCACGGACCAAGCCGCCCTGGACGAAGTTCCCTTCGAGTTCCAGGGCATATGCAGCAGCCGTCGCCACCACTAGGAATACGATTACAAGTGGGAGAGCTTTCACAGCAACCGACGTTGAGTACCCGCCCTCTGCCGCTTTGCCTTACGTTCCGGCGTGCCTACCTTTGTTTGTTTTGGCGCCGTATTGCCGGCAATGCTTGCATTGACGTTCGCATCTGCAAATTGGAGTGAGATTGTATCGTCGCTTTGCAATTGACCGCCGCGGCTGACGGGTTGTCCGGCACTGTCACGGACGACGACATAACCGCGTTCCAAAACTCGTTCAAACGAGAGGCTTTCCAGCAAACTCGCGCCCTGGCGTGCAGCATCCTCCATGTCAGCCAAAATGCGGCGAATCGCCGCATCAAGACGTGGAACCAGATCATCAACGTGTGCTCTGCGATCCGACATCGCCTGCTCAAGGAGTGTTTGAACAAGTCGAGTTCGAACCCCTTCAAACCGAACCTCGTGCAGACGTACATTTTGCTGGTAGGCAAATTCAAGTGCGCGGCCCGTCTCGGCAAGCTGCTCACCCGTGTTGGTAATCTGGCGACGCGGGTTTACTAACCCGGCACCAAGTCTCGCCACATCCTGTAAGAGCGCCTGCGAAAATCCACGGATCGCAAGCACAAGCCGTTCCGCCGCAACGTCAAGCTGCTGCGAGCTCGTTCCCACGAGATTGACTAAATCGGGCAATCCACGCGCAAGGCCAACAAGCTGCATGCGTCGCTCGTCGAACATCCTGGAAATTGTAGACAGAAGACGCCGCCCGTCGTCCATCAAGGACGATGAAAGCTCGGCGCGAACCGGCACAGCAATCTCAGCCGCTGCCGTCGGTGTCGGCGCCCGGCGATCGGACGCAAAATCAATCAGTGTTACGTCAGTTTCATGTCCGACCGCAGAAATAAGTGGAATTTTAGACGCGGCAGCGGCGCGCACGACGACTTCCTCATTAAACGCCCATAAATCTTCAAGGCTGCCACCACCGCGGGCAACAATTAGGACATCGGGGCGTGGAATTGGCCCGTGACCAAGTGCATTAAACCCTTCGATCGCCGCCGCAATTTGCCCGGCCGCACTTTCGCCCTGTACCTGAACCGGCCACAACAAGACATGGCGTGGAAAACGCTCACGAAGACGATGGAGAATATCGCGAATTACCGCACCTGTCGGCGATGTGACAACACCAATCACATCTGGGAGGTAAGGAAGCTTTTTCTTGCGGCCTTCATCGAACAATCCCTCTTCGTTGAATTTTCGGCGGCGCTCTTCAAGCAGCTTTAGGAGTGCACCCTCGCCCGCCACTTCCATCGCTTCGATGATGATTTGATATTTGGAACGCCCGGGATATGTCGTCAGCCGGCCTGAGATAATAACTTCGAGCCCATCTTCAGGCTCAACACCTAATGACGTGCCGCGCCAGCATATGGCGTCAATGACAGCGCTTTCATCTTTCAGCGCCATATAGCGATGGCCCGAACCAGCGCGCGTAAAGCCTGAAATCTCACCTCTAATCCGCACGCGCGCGTAGGACTGTTCAACTGTCCGCTTAAGCGCCTGGCTTATTTCCGAAACCGTGTATTCCGGCAAATTATGAGAAAGATCGGTTGTTTCTTCGACCATGTGAATTCTCGGTACTTCGACAGCGATATGATATGTAGACGCGCCTGACATTGCAAAATATCCCGGACAGACTTTCTCGGGAAAGTTTTCCACGATGTCGTTTTGGTTAGCAGGACTGTAGCTGAAGTAACAAGGAAGGAAGAATATTGTGAGAATCCTTGTGGTTGGATCAGGCGGACGAGAACATGCCCTCTGTTGGTCGATCGCAGCCTCTCCGCTGGTCGATGAGGTCTTATGCGCCCCAGGGAACGCCGGCATTGCCAACGACGCGCGCTGCATCCCTGTAAGTGCTGATGACGTTATGGGAATAGTCCAACTCGCCAAAGACGAGGCGGTCGATTTTGTTGTCGTTGGACCGGAAATAGCGCTTGTCGCCGGCCTTGTCGATCGACTGGATGATGCAGGCATAAAGGCCTTCGGGCCAACCGCCGCAGCGGCTCAGCTTGAAGGCTCGAAGAGCTTTATGAAGGACTTATGCGCATCCCACGACATTCCAACGGCCACCTATAGCCGTTTTACCGACGCCGATGCCGCCCGCGCATACATCACCGCACGTGGCGCGCCGATCGTCATAAAAGCCGATGGTCTTACAGCGGGAAAAGGCGTGACAGTGGCGCAAACTGTCGACGAGGCCTACACGGCGGTCGACGAAGCGGTTATCGACGGCCAATTTGGCAGTGCCGGGCGCGAGATTGTTATCGAAGAGTTTCTAGTTGGTGAGGAAGTCAGTTTCTTTGCACTTTGCGACGGCAAGACTGTACTTCCATTGGTATCGTCGCAGGATCACAAGACTGCGTTCGATGGTGACAAAGGACCCAATACGGGCGGAATGGGGGCATATTCGCCAGCCCCCATCATGACCGAGGTTCTTGCAGAAGACATTATGGACCGAATTATACAACCTACTGTCACGGCTATGGCGGAGGCCGGAACACCTTTCAAAGGCGTGCTCTACGCAGGGATTATGGTGACCGATGATGGACCAAAACTCTTGGAGTACAACGTTCGTTTTGGTGATCCGGAATGTCAGGTCCTTTGCATGCGACTTATGTCAGACCTCGTCCCAGCGCTCATGGCCACCCATGACGGCGTCCTGGACACGATCCACCTGCGCTGGCGAAAAGACGCAGCCCTCACCGTCATAATGGCAACCAAGGGCTACCCCAAGGCGTATGAAACAGGGTCATCAATCGGTGGCATCGAGGAAGCAACAGCGAGCGGTGCCGGCGACGTCGTCATATTTCATGCCGGCACCAGCCTCAGCGAATCAGGTCAACTTATAGCGATTGGTGGTCGCGTTCTCAATGTAACCGCACGTACAGATACCATCGAACGGGCACAGGCTCTTGCTTACAAAGCAGTCGACCTGATTGACTGGCCGGAAGGATTTTGCCGCCGTGATATTGGCTGGCGCGCCATCAAGCCGGGCATCGGTTAATCCGAATCGACGCCGGCAAAACTTAATCCTCAGCGGTCCGTCGCAACTTTGAGAAAAACTGGCGTAATAACTCTTCACTGCGCTGCGCGTCGATGCCGCCATAGACTTCCGGTGCGTGGTGACAGGTTGACTGCCCGAAAACGCGTGCGCCATGCTCTATGCCGCCGCCCTTATGGTCGGCAGCACCGAAATACAATCGACGAATACGGGCCAACGAAATGGCCCCCGCGCACATCGTGCAAGGTTCCAACGTGACATAGAGGTCGCAGTCGACAAGGCGTGGCGTTTGTTTTACCTGTGCTGCCTCTCTCAAAGCGAGAATTTCGGCGTGTGCAGTCGGATCTCCAAGCTCTTCGATGCGGTTATGTGCGCGCGCAAGAACTTCACCGCTCGCTCCGTCGACTACTACGGCGCCGACGGGCACCTCGCCACGCGTTGCAGCTGTTTCAGCAAGTTCCAACGCAACCGATATATAGCCCCCACTGATCTTCGCATCTTTATCCAACATCGCGACAACTTGGCCCAGCTCGCAAGATAACGTCAAGTGGGGGAACGAAGCGTCGCCTCTAACAACTACTCCAGTTGCCGGGCACGATGGGCAATCGTACAGTCTCAGACATGAGCGAAGAGCAGACAATATCGGCCGGCAAGCAAGATCGTATTGCCAAAGTAATCGCGCGCGCCGGAATATGTTCGAGGCGCGAAGCAGAGCGCATGATCGTGGACCGTCGCGTAACGCTTAATGGCCAAGTCCTTGAAACACCAGCGATCACCGTTGTTCCAGACGATTTCATCACAGTTGATGGTATGCCTCTTGCTGACCCATCGCCGACTAGACTCTGGCTTTATCACAAGCCAGAGGGGTTGGTGACAACGAATAGAGATGAAAAAGGCCGAGCTACTGTCTTTGACCGTCTGCCGGCTGAACTCCCCCGTGTGATCAGTGTGGGACGTCTTGACCTCAACTCCGAAGGTCTACTGCTGCTAACAAACGATGGTGCGCTCGCGCGCCGGCTCGAACTCCCGAAAACTGGTTGGGTGCGGCGCTACCGCGTTCGCGTTCGTGGTCGCATCGATGAAGAGAAACTCGCGACGCTCACCGACGGCATCGTCATCGACGGCATCAAATATGGACCCGTCACAGCGGCGCTCGAACATCAGGCACAAAGTAATGCATGGTTATCCCTCGCCCTCCGAGAAGGCCGAAATCGCGAAGTTCGCAAGCTCTGTGAACATTTTTGCTGGCCTGTAACGCGCCTCATTCGTGTCAGCTTCGGCCCGTTTCAACTGGGTAAACTTGAACGCGGAGCGGTATCGGAAGTCTCTGCCCGTGTCCTCCGCCAGCAATTGGGCAAAGAGGACGTTAACGCCAAGAAGCGTCATGCGCATCATCGCCGGTAAACACCGCGGCCGAAGACTTGCAGCACCGCCCGGACGGACCGTAAGGCCGAGTTCCGATCGTCTGCGACAGGCACTGTTCAACATTCTTGGGCACGGCAAGCACGATATAGAGCTGGAAGGCGCTACCGTCGTCGACGCATTTGCCGGAACCGGCGCATTGGGCCTCGAAGCGCTGAGCCGCGGCGCAGGTCATGCGATCTTCATTGAAAACAATCCTACGGCGCTTGAACATCTACGAGAAAACGTGGCGATTTGTGGTGAAGGGGAACAGGCCAATATTACCCGCGCCAATGCATCAAGTCTCCCTCCGGCGCGCGCGGCTTGCGATCTCGCTTTCCTGGATCCACCCTACCGCAGCGACCTCGGTGTACCGGCCCTTATTTCATTGGCCAACCAAGGGTGGCTCAAACCTCGAAGCGTTTGCACCCTTGAGATTGCCAAAGCCGAACAATTTTTGCCGCCGAGCGGATTTGAAGTCATCGACGAGCGTACGTACGGTGGCGCACGGGTTTTCATTCTCCGTTGGTCGGACACGCCAGCGACAGCATCCTCAGTGGCGAACAGATAATGGAAGGAAACACACAATGGCCACCGACAAGATAATCGCCCGGAAGGACGGCCCGGTCGCCCACCTCGTGTTTAATAATCCTGCGAAACACAACGCGATGTCAGTAGAGATGTGGGAAGCCGCAGAACATCATCTCAAAGACTTCATCGCTGACAGCACAACCAGGGTCATCATGTTGAGCGGAGAAGGAGGCAAAGCCTTCGTTTCAGGCGCAGATATCTCTGAATTCGATAGCGCGCGCGCATCGCAGGAAGCCGTTGCACATTACGACGCTCTAACGACACGTGTTTACGATTTGCTCTATAGCGCCGCCAAGCCGACAGTAGCGATGATTCGAGGATACTGCATCGGTGGCGGCCTCGCTCTGGCGGCGTGTTGTGACATCCGCATCTGCACCGATGACTCACGGTTTGCTATCCCTGCCGCCAAACTCGGCCTTGGATACGGATATATCGGTCTCCGTCGACTCGTCGAACTTGTGGGTCCCGCATTTACAAAGGAATTGTTCTTTACTGCGCGCCAATTCACAGCGTCGGAGGCTGCCGCAATGGGCCTCGTCAACCGAGTCGTCAGTGTCGACGAACTACTCCCCTATGTAACGAAGTATGCCTCGACCATCGCTGGCAATGCGCCGCTGACGGTCGCCTCGGTAAAGCAAATCATCGGCGAGATTACAAAAGACACTATTGAGCGTGATATTGAGGTTTGCGAGAGCTTGGTAAAAGCCTGTTTCGAAAGTGAGGACTACACCGAAGGCCGAAGCGCCTTTAAGCAAAAACGCAAACCAGCATTCAACGGCCGCTAAACGCGTCGCCTAACGTCTGCCGAACAGCCGCTCAATATCTGCAAGCTTAAGTTCAACATAAGTTGGTCGACCATGATTGCATTGTCCGGAGTGCGGTGTTGCTTCCATTTGTCGAAGGAGCGCATTCATCTCATCGACATTGAGCCGACGACCGGCGCGGACAGAGCCATGACAGGCCATTGTCGAGCACACTTCTTCCAGTTTCTCAGATAGTGAGAATGTCTCGCCGAGCTCCGCAATTTCGTCTGCCATATCCCGAACGAGCGACTGTACGTCTGTCTCGCCGAGAAGTGCGGGAACCTCGCGAACGACGACCGCGCCCTGTCCGAAAGCCTCCAACACGAGGCCGAGTTCGGCAAGCTCCACCTTGCGAGAGTCCAAGCGCTGCGCGGCATCTTCGTCGAGTTCTACGACCTCGGGAATCAGCAGTCCCTGGCGCGCGACACCGCTCTCCGACAGAGCCTTCTTCATACGTTCATAGACCAGACGTTCGTGGGCCGCATGTTGATCAACCACGATCATTCCATCATCAGTCTGAGCGACGACGTAGGTCTCGTGAAGCTGGGCACGGGCAGCACCCAAAGGGTAGGCCATATTATGATCGCGATTGAGGTCCGTTCCTGCTCCAGAATCCTCAGTTGCCCTTGCCGACGGTGCATTGATGTCCTGCGACAGAGCGCCAAAGGGTGCTTGAAAGGCCTGTGATCGCTCAGACAGCCCTTGCGAGAGATGCCCGGACCCACGCGCGTAGGGTAGCGAGCTCAGCCTGCCTGTCTCCGCCCCGAAACCCGGTCGCATCGCGCCCAATGCCCCTTCCGCGACGGTTGTTGAGGCGCGGTGTCCCGCATCCGCTAACGCGTGTCGCAGCGCGCCGACAATCAGGCCGCGC
>Ga0302135_10000588_pt1 | contig 21981 bp, 17 predicted proteins | sample CBN3_surface_MG_FD_203119 | JGI IMG/M metagenome (GOLD analysis project Ga0302135, IMG submission 203119) | Marine microbial communities from Western Arctic Ocean, Canada - CBN3_32.1 | ecosystem: Environmental > Aquatic > Marine > Oceanic | place: Canada: Western Arctic Ocean | collected...
AACGTCCGCTTTGATTTCTCCGGCGCGATGCGCAGGGGAGCGTTGCCTAATTAGTTCCTGTGCCAGAACGCTGTTCTGAGGTAGGCACTGGCGTGCGGTGCAGGGATACGCCACCATTTTCCAGGCCACTTTATCTGTAAGAGAATGCTAGGTTGTTTCGCAAACCGACTCCCAAGAATTGTCAGGATGACAATTTTAGGACAAGAACTAAGTAGCGGAGGATCGTTACCGACGACAAGCGACAGATAGGCTTTGCCGGAACGGCGTCCCTGACGTCGCCGGTTCGATCCAGCAGCGTGAGGTCGTATATCCCGGCGAGGCCCACGGCGCGCTGATACAACTCCGGTTCGACCACCGTCGCCATGAGCGACGCATAGGCGCCGTAGGCACAGATCTGCGCGGGATCGGCGATCCGGTTGTCGATGGTCCAGTGGGTGGCGTCAGTGACATCATCCTGCATCGGCGCTCCCCGCAGTCGGGCGGGCGATCGCCTCCTGCCAGGGTGTGACTAGCACGACCATCATGGCGGACGCCATAATGGTCGATGCTGCCCATGATAGGGTGCGTTGGGATTGGCGCTTTGCCTCAGTTGGAATCACGCGTGCCCCCACAGGACCCTCCAAGCGAACGGATACCTTGCAGAATCGTGCCACAAGATCATCGGCAAAGGTATTGACACATTTTGGAAACGCAAACAGACAGGTGCAAAAATGCAAATCTCTGAATTCATACACGGCAATCTGTCAGTCAACGGCATTGACATCCATTATGTTGAAGCCGGCGAAGGGCCACTCGTCATTTTCTGCCACGGCTTTCCCGAATCCTGGTACTCCTGGCGACATCAGCTACCCGCTGTGGCGGCCGCTGGGTTCAGGGCTGTCGCTCTCGACATGCGCGGCTATGGACAAACCTCACAGCCACAGGCGATTAGCGCCTATTCGCTGTCGCACCTGGTGGGCGATGTTGTCGGTGCGGTGGCGGCGCTGGGGCACAAAGAAGCAGTCGTGGTCGGTCACGATTGGGGCGGGCCCGTCGCGTGGAACTCAGCACTCATGCGACCGGACGTGTTTCGAGCAGTTGCGGTGCTGAGTGTGCCGTACGGACGGGCCAACGGCACATTGCCGGAAGGCACCACCGTTAACGATGTCATGGCGCTGGCGGCCGGGGACCGCGAGTATTATCGCCTCTACTTTCAGGAACCGGGCGTCGCCGAAGCGGACCTTGAAGCGGATGTGCGGCACAGTGTGCTTGGCTTCCTGTATACGATCTCGGGCGACATTGTTACCGACGGTATCCATGAGATTGGCTGGGACGGACACTTCCCAAGGGGACAGCCCATCTCTGAACAGTTGGTGATACCGGCGCGATTGCCCGCCTGGCTGACGGAAGATGATGTTGCGTTTTACGTGAGTGAACTGACCCGCGCCGGCTTCCGGGGAGGGGTCAACTGGTATCGGAATATCAATGCAATTCCGGCAATTTTGTCGCCGTTTGCGGGTGCTAAGATCAGACAGCCGTCACTTTATCTCTACGGCGAATATGATCTGATCGCAGGCAACTCGGATGCGGCCATCGCTGCTTTGCCTTCCGCCCTGGGGGATCTTCGCGGACTGCACAAGTTCGACGGTGCCGGTCATTGGTTGCAGCAGGAGAGGCCTGATGGGGTCAACGCGGCGCTGACGCAGTTTCTACAAGACCTTTGATGCCGATCTCGATTCAGAATTTGAATTCCAAACCAAGGGACACGGCCTGATCGTCGAAGCCGGACTCATCGTAGTCCCAATAGTATGCAAACACCCTGGTGGAACTCGCGACCTTCCAGTCGACACCGAGCAGCAGGCTGCCCGCGCGCTGGGCGACGATATCAGAGGCACCGTACTGACCCTTGAGCGTGAAGGGTCCGGCCCTGTAGGAGGCGCTCAGGTTGAATCCCGTCTCGCTGTCTGTGCCCACAGCGTTGACGTGCTCTGATCGCTGGATGGCGGCGCCGATTGACCAGTTGCCCGGCGTGTACTGTGCGGTGCCACGAACGGAGTCGTAAACGCGGGTGCGTGACACGGATCGCTCGTTCTTGCGCATCTCTGAATCGATGGCGACGGCAAGGTACAAGTCACCTTGTTCGAACGCGACCGACAGCGAGTTGCTGGCACCGAAGTTGCTGTCGCTCGGCACGTGCATGTACTGAACTTTGAGCGCGCCGAGTGCAGGTGAGTGATAGCCAAACGAGTCCCGCGCCCGCACGTCGCCGACCAGAATCTCCCTGATGTCACCCAGCGTGTCGTTGAAGAGGTCGATCTTGCCCTGGCTCTTTTTGAACGGCGTGTCGTGCGCGCCAAAGAAAAAGGTACCTGCTGCGCCTTTGACGCCAACATAGGTGTTGCGAGTGCTGAGCAGTGTATCGATGTGCGTGCCGCCATGGACGGGGTCGACGCCGCGCTCGACCTGGTAGACAACGCTGATGCCACCACTTGTCTGGTACTCGCCCTTGAGGCCGATTCGTGAGTCATTGTTGACCCAATCGCTCGCGCCGGTGTCTGCCTCGTCCCGACTGACGTTCAGTTTGCCGTAAAGCTCAACCGGCAGATCAACCGCGGCAGCGCTCACCGTGCAGCAAGCCGTCGCGCAGATTAACGTTGTGCTCCGCAGCCACCGGAGTGCAGTTGGCTGTTGTGCGGGGATTTCTCGTTGGCTGATCATGCGACTCCTATTGGGTTCTGCGGACGTCTTCGGTCGATTCTGGAAGTGCGCCAGATGACTTTTCGTCGGTCATATCCGGGGTCGATGCGGGTATGAATGGGCGTATGGATGCGGGTATGGGTGCAGGTGTCGACGTTGCCGAAGGCTTTGGCTGGGAGTCTACGACTGACCTTGCCCTGTTGTGGGCGACCATCGCCTCAACGGAGTTGTCCTTACATTCCGAGCGCTTGCTCTGTGCGGCGTCATAGTAGCTGTCCGTCGCCCGCGCAAACGACTTATAGACATCGGTATAGTTGAGGTCCTTGTTGGTGTCGCGGATGTACACTAGGAATTCATGCGGTTGCGTAACGCGGGGCACGTTAATCTCGGCGGCATCAGGGTCTTCCAACTGGCAAATCAACGAGACAACGTGCAATCCCTGTTCGTAGCCGGACGTGCCGATAGCGAAGTGTCCCCCATCTTCGACCATGAATCCTCCCAGTCCGACGGCCGGTCAGGCCGTGGACCGTTTCCAGAATTTTGCAGGCGGGCACCCGACATTCAGGACAGTCGACCGCCCGGTAGACGCGCTGGTAATTAAAGATAACAAAGAGGTCTGCCCAGTCTTTTTCTGCGGTCACGGTGTCGGCCCAGTCTTTCAGCAATCCTGAGCGCAGTGGCGGCAGAATCTCCCAGCCGAACTCATCCCCGCGCTCGATGTCTGACTTGACCGAGGCGGACTCGTCACCCGGAAATTGTACCCGCAGCGGCCGGTTCAGGTCGCCCAGCGACTTGCCCTTGAACGAGACTTGCCGGATGGTTGAGGCGAGCGCCGCGACCGGTTTGGTCTCGACGATGCCGCGTGCGTCGCCATGCAGGTAGGGACTGGCCTTCTCGATGTCGTTGATGCCGGCGAAGAGAATGTGCTCAAGGTTGCACAACTGGCCTTGCCGTTCACAACGCTTCACGTAAGTACGGATCACCCGTCGGTGCGCGTCATCGTCGATGCCTATGATGTAGTTGGGGTTGAAGCCCTCCAGATGATCGATCGCCGCGGAGGTGACGGTGGAGTTGATATCGCGCCGCTTGGCGTCCATGTAGTAGGTGCGCAATGCATAGCGTTCGGTCCCTGAATCGAGCGCGAGTCGGATGCCCGCGTCGATGTCCCGTGCCCGGGTGTAGCTCGGGTCGTAGCTGTGCAGGATGAAGACCCGGTTTTGATCAAGTTTGTAGTCGAGCAGTATCCAGCCGTTGCAGAGCAGGAAACAAACGAAGGCGATGTTACGTGGACTCCGCAGGGATCTGACCCCGGCCTGCGTGACCTTGTCCGCGACAAAGCGGATGGCATTAGCACTCACGCGTCGTCACCGGGGGGCATAGTCTTCCCGGTGTGGCCGGAAGCTGACGTCACAATGATCTTCAAAACCCATCTGTCCGGGAACGAGGTCATTCTTGCCGCCCCACCAGACGAAGTAACCGTTGTCTTTCAGCACTTGCAGCAGGTTCGGCTGTCCGCGGTTGTTGTGCAGCATGTGGTGCATGGTGCGGTGGTCAAAGACGTGGGGTACCAGCCGGTCATGAAGCTGCATCGGCTCGGCGTACAGACGGTTGCCTGCACAAAAGCGTTGGCAAAACTCACGCAGTCGTCCTCGACCGCACGATCGAGATTGGGTGTCATCGCAGCCGGATTGCCGAGGTGCCCCATAACATCGCCGCGCCATTGATCCGGATTGAAGATGATAATGTTCGGGGGGACGGGTCACGTATCTCTCCTCATCTTTGTTTTTTGGTGGGGTTTTTTGGTGGGGGTTTCTTCACTGATGATGCCCGCAATTGGCAACGGTTAAAACGTGTCGCGAGGTCGGCAAGCACTCGTTCACCTTGCGCGCTGAGCAGACCGGACTATGCTTGGGTAGTTCCTGTCCCAGAACTCTGTCCTGGGGCGGGCACTGGCGTGCCGTGCAGGGATGTACCGCCATTTCCCGCGGGTCTCCTTTCTACAAGATCATGCGAGGTTTGTTTGCAAGCCGACTCCCAAGAATTGTCAGGATGACAATTCTTGGGACAAGAACTAGCGCTGGGCTGGCATGTCTGCACGCGTCGTGCGAGAATCGCCGCCCGCGAGTCCGGCAATTCTGCCGCCGCGACGTTTCTTTCCCTGTGCGACCCGTCCAAAGCGACCGCGTCGTCACTATGCTGGCTACCCTCTTAGATCCGCCGGCACCCTCCTTTTCAGTGGTATACACACTTATGAATTTTGACGAGCTTGGCTTAAGCCAGCCCATTTTGCGCGCCGTTTCGGCGTGCGGTTACGATACACCCACAGCCATCCAGGAGGCCTCCATCCAGAGCGTCCTTGACGGCCTCGACGTTATGGCGACGGCACAGACAGGGACCGGCAAAACGGCTGCCTTTGTTCTGCCATTACTCCACCACTGCGCTGCGGAAGCGCGTTCGGGTCCGCGCTCACCGCGGGTCCTTATCATTACGCCGACGCGCGAACTCGCGGCACAGATCAAGGCCAGCATCGATGACTACGGCCAGTTTCTTGATGTGAGTTCGGCGGTCGTCTTTGGTGGCGTGAAGATCAATCCCCAAATCGACAAACTCCGGCGTGGCATTGACATCCTGGTTGCGACACCGGGGCGCTTGATGGACCTTCATCAGCAACGTGCGGTGAAGCTTGATGGCGTCGCCCACCTGGTGCTGGACGAAGCGGATCGAATGCTCGACATGGGCTTCATCCGGGACATCCAGCGCATATCCAAACTCTTGCCGGCGGCGCGCCAGACATTGCTGTACTCGGCGACGTTCTCTACCGAAATCCGCGGGCTCGCCAAGAGCATGCTGAACGACCCGGTCGAGGTCGATGTGGCACCCCGCAACAGTACAGTCGAGCAGGTTGAACAGCGCATCATCACGGTCGACAAGTCCGTCAAGGCGAGGTTGCTATGCCACCTGATTGGGACCAATGGCTGGACCCAGGTGCTGGTCTTTAGCCGCACCAAGCATGGCGCAAACAAGCTCGTGAAGCTGCTGTTGAAAGAGGGCATCGATGCCGTCGCGATCCATGGCAACAAGAGCCAGAACCATCGCACGCGCGCCCTTGCTGACTTCAAGGCCGGTAAAGTCGAAGTGATGGTCGCGACTGATATCGCTGCGCGCGGTATCGATATCATCGAATTGCCGCAGGTCATCAACTTTGACCTGCCAAATGTGCCTGAAGACTACGTACACCGAATCGGTCGGACCGGACGCGCTGGCCGCGGCGGTGTTGCGATCTCCCTGGTCTCGGCGGACGAGAGCAAGTTGCTGCACGACATCGAGCGTGTGATTAATCGTACGATTGAGCGCGAGACAGTCGAAGGGTTTGAACCCATCGAACAGGTGTCGGGCCCACGTCCACAAAGGTCCGGAGGCAATGCGCCCAGTCGTCGATCGGGTGCGCCCCGATCAGGTGGCAACAGTGGCGGACAGGGCCGCGCAAGCGGTGCGTCCTCATCCGGAGGGCGCGGGCGGCGGTCCGGGTCGAGCAGGCCAGATTCGGCGAGACAGGCCCAGGGCCAGTCCTCATCCCGTGCCGGTCAGCGCACCCAGGCTCGATAAAACCGTTAGACCTGCGGGTGCCTGTCCCGGAACTCAGTACCGGCAGTTGCTGGCACAGAAGTGAACGATTGCCGGGTCACGTGGTGGCTCGGCTAATCGGGGTGTGCGCGCACAGCAGACCCTCTGCACGGTAGACCCGCTGCACAGTAGGCAGTCCGCACGGTAGACGCCTGCACGGTAGACAGTCCGACCAATTCGTCCTAGCCTCCCAAGAGTCAATCAAGGGAGGCATCCGATGACGATTACTGTTGACCATGCGTATTTCGATACCGAAACCGAAGTGTTCGACGAGATCGATGAGGCGGGCTATCATGGCTCGAAGTTCGACGCGCCCGCGAGCGGCGGCACACCCATTCACTGGCATGATGTGTCCTTGCAGGTCTACATCCTGGACGGTGTCTTCCGCTTTCAGGATCCGGCCGATGATGCGGTTCACGAGTGCGTTAAAGGCACCCGTTTTATCATTCCCGAGCGCACGCTCCACATCGAAGAAGAACATCACGGCTATACCGCAATCGTTGGTATGTCGAAGACCGAGGTGCCTGCACCGTTTGTGCGCCCGCCGTCTGAACTGACCGCAGACTAGCCAGCGCTTGTCTCAGAACTCTTTCCGGGACAAGAACCGGCCAGTCAGGACAACGTGGAGCGAGTTGGAATTCGCCGGCCCCTACCAGGTGTCGATGAACGGATACTTCTTGCCGGTTCGCGCCGGTGTAGGCGGTAAGCGCCGCAGTGATTCGGCAATCCAGCTTCGCGTCTCGGCGGGGTCAATCACATCGTCGATGCCGCCGCCAGCACTCGCGTTGACGGCCTTGGCACCCTCGTAGGACCGGGCCACCCGTTCATCAAACTCGCGTTTGCGTTCTTCCGGGTCTTCTATTGCCGCGAGTTCCTTCCTGAAGCCGAGCTTCACGGACCCTTCGATGTTCATGCCGGCAAACTCGGCAGTCGGCCAGGCGACCGTGAAGAAACCGACCAGCGAACTCGCGCCGCACATGGCCTGCACGCCGAGGCCATAGGCCTTGCGCACCACCACGCCAAAGAGCGGCGTCGTCAGGTTGGCGCCAGCGTTGAACATGCGTACGCAGTGACGAACGAGTGCGGTGCGTTCGACGTCCGGTCCAACCATCATGCCTGGGCAGTCCATGAGACTCAGCACCGGAATGTCGAAGGCGTCGCAAAGCTGAATGAAACGGGCGCCCTTGTCGGCACCGTCCGAGTCAATCGCGCCCGCCAGATGATGCGGATTGTTAGCGATGACGCCCATCGGCTTGCCTTCAACGCGGATGAAGCTCGTGATCACGCCGACACCGAACTTTTCGCGTATTTCGAGCACGGACTCGACGTCCGCAATGGTGTTGATGATTTCGCGCATGTCATAGAGACGCAGGCGGTTCTCCGGGATGACGTGGCGCAGCGTGCGCTGGTCGGGCGTTTCCCACTCCTTGATTGCCCCCTGAAAGTAGGACAGGTATTTCTTGGCCACCTGCACGGCTTCAGCTTCATCCCTGACCAAGATGTCGACCACGCCGTTGGGCACCTGGAACGACATGGGACCCACCTCTTCAGGCGTGTAGATGCCGAGCCCGCCACCTTCAATCATCGCTGGCCCGCCCATTGCGAGAGTCGTCCCCTCGGTTGCGATGATCACGTCACAACAGGCAACGAGGGCGGTGTTACCTGCGAAGGTCCGGCCGTTAATGATCGTAATGAGTGGGACTAAACCGCTCAGTTGGGAGAACGTGGTGAAGGTGTGGGTGTCGAATGCGACGCCGGGTCCTATTGCGTCATCACCCGGTCTGCCACCACCACCTTCGCCAAACAACACGAGCGGAATGCGGAAGCGTGACGCAAGTTCGAACATGCGGTCCTGCTTGTAGTGATTGCGGCCCCCTTGTGTGCCGGCAAGGACCGTGTAGTCGTAATGCACGACGATCGCCCGTGAGTGCTCGTCGTCAAACAGGTTGCCGTTGATGGAGCCGGTACCGGCAAGCAGTCCGTCTGCAGGGGTTTGTTCGCGGAGCGTTTCCATGTCGTGGCGGCGGTGCTGGCGCGCAACGATGAGCGGCCAGTATTCCTTGAAACTGCCTTCATCCATGAGTTCGGCGATGTTTTCGCGCGGCATTCGGTAGCCGCGACCGCGGCGTTTGGTGACGGCAGCCTCGCGGTTCTCATCGAGGGTCAGTGCGTGTCGCCGGTAGTTCTCGGCGAGGTCCGGGCGAATGTAATCCGGGTCCAGTGCCTCGGCTTCGGCGGTTGCGGCAACGCTGACCTCTGCGTCTTCGATGAAGACGATGGGATAGCCCTCGCGGACGACGTCGCCTGCGGTCATGGTGATTTCTCGGACGATGCCGTCGCGGTCTGCGGCGATGACATGTTCCATCTTCATGGCTTCGACAACGGCCACCTGCTGGCCTGATCGGACCTCGGTGCCGACCGCAACATCGATCGCGACGATGGTTCCCTGAATCGGCGAGCTGAGGCCGACGCTGCCCGCAGGTCCGGCCACGCTGGCCGGGTCTTCCGACTCGTCTGGTGCCGGCGCGACGGATTTGACCTGGGCGTCGTGGTTGAAGAGCGCGAGTGGGTCGGACTTGTCGACGCGTGCGCCGGCAAAGCCGCCAGCGGGTGCCTTCGTGTTGGCCGCAGGCTCTTTTCCCTCAGCCGCAGGCGCTTTTCCGCCGCCAGCCGCAGGCGCTTTTCCGTCGGCCCCAGGCGCTTTTGCTTCTTCCGCCGCTTCGGCCGTCACATATCGGTTGGGTGTTTGTGCCTCGGCGACCAGCGCCGACATGTTGTCGTCGATCCAGCGGGTGTGGATGTTGCCGCCGACGAAGTCGGCGTGTGCGAGGAGGTTCTGGACGAACGGAATATTGGTGCCGATGCCCTCGAGGCGAAACTCGGACAACGCGCGTGATGCGCGTTTTACGGCATCGGCGAAGTTGCTTGACCGGGAATGCACGATCACCTTGGCGAGCAGCGAGTCGAACGCGGTGCTGGTCTTGTAACCGGCGTAGCCGAAGCCGTCGGTGCGAACACCCGGGCCGTTGGGTGCATCGTAGGCGCTCAGTGTGCCGCTTGAAGGCCGCACCTGGCCGTTTGGCCGAAAGGTTTCCATGTTGACCCGGGTCTGAATGGCGTAGCCGCGCGGCGTGAAATCGGCAGGCGTGCCGAGGCCAAGGTCGGACAGGGAATCGCCAGCGGCAAGGCGAATTTGCGTCTGGACAAGGTCGACCCCGGTCACTTCCTCGGTGACGGTGTGTTCCACCTGCAGACGCGCGTTGGCCTCGATGAAGACGAAGGCAGCATCCGTGTCACTGGTATCGTCGATCAGAAACTCAAAGGTGCCGAGGTTTGAGTAACCTTCGCTCCTGGCAAAGCGCATGGCGGCGTCGATGATCTGCTCGCGGAGTGCGTCTGTCAGGTTGGGCGCTGGGGCGATCTCGACCACCTTCTGGTTACGTCGCTGTACGCTGCATTCGCGTTCAAAGAGATGGGTCACGTTGCCGTACTTGTCGCCGATTATCTGCACCTCGACGTGGCGTGCGCGTGAAACAAACTGTTCAACGTACAAGTCGGCGAGGCCAAACGACGCCTTTGCTTCCCGTTGGCAGCGCTCGAACGCTTTCTCGAGTTCATCCACGTGCTGCACTGCCGCGGTGCCACGTCCGCCGCCACCGGCGATGGCCTTGATCATCACTGCGCCGCCGTCGCCCAGGGAATTGAGGAACGACCGCGCTTCATCGATCGTGACCGACCGGTCAATGCCGCGCAGGATTGGAACGTCGGCGCGGACGGCGGCAGCGCGTGCCGTCGCCTTGTCGCCGAAGAGGCGCAGATGCTCGGCGTCAGGGCCGACGTAGGTGATTCCAGCGGCCGTGCAGCGCTCGGCGAATTCGGCCTGTTCCGACAGGAAGCCGTAACCTGGATGGATGGCGTCGCAATTATTGGCGAGTGCGGCCGCTATCACGCCGTCCATGTCGAGATAGGCGCGTGCTCCCTTGCCGGCAAGCGGTTGGGCGACATCCGCCAACCGCGTGTGCAGGCTGGTCGAGTCGTCCTCGGAATAAATGGCGACGCTCTTGATATCAAGGTCGGCTGCGGCGCGGGCGATACGTATGGCAATCTCGCCGCGGTTGGCGATGAGCAGAGCGTTGAAGCTCATGGAATCTTCTCCGAAATGGTTTGGGATGATTTGATGTTCAGACGAGCGGAGATAGCCGGCCGCCGTACTCGCGACCTGCGTCTGAGATGGTAGGGGACGTGTCCGCGTCTCGAGTCGTGTCCAGTGAAACGAATTTGGTGAATATATTCTGTCGCCAATTTGGTGATCGGAATCGCGGTACTAGCTGACGTCGTCGAGCGTTCCGGTCACCCCCGCCTGCACCAGATCCTCATAGTCAGCATCGGAGATGCCAAGCTCGGTCGTCAATATCTCGCGGCTGTGCTGGCCGACGCAGGGTGCAGCCGTTACGGGGCTTGATGCCGCCGCGGAGAAGCGCCATGGCCGCCCGGGGAGCCAGGTCTCGCCTGCCTCCGGATGATCAACCAGCGTCACAAAACCGGCATCGCGAAATGTTGGGTCGGGTGCGCTGTACAGTTCGTAAAGGGTCGCGACGCGAGCGGATTCGATGTTGTGTCCCAGGAGCGTGGCCTCAAACTCGGCGGCGTGGCGAGGTGCCGTCCATGCGGTAATGATCTCATCAAGTTCCGTCTCATTGGCCTTGCGGCCCGACGCGTTTACAAATTGCGGTGCGCGCAGACGCGGGTCACCGATGACGGTCAGCAGCCGTGACCACGAGTCCTCGCTGGTGACCGCAATGGCGATCCACTCATCGCCCGTGCAAGCGTAGTAGTTGTGCGGTGCCTGCGTGGGGTGGGTATTACCGCGGGGGTGGGGCACTCGCCCGGTGGCGTCCAGTTCGAGCACGGCGTCCCCGCAGATCGCGGAGATCGCCTCCATCATTGACAGGTCGACGCGCTGCGGTTCGCCCGTCTGGTCCCGGTGATGGATGGCCGCCATGATGGTCGCGACCAGGAAGTATCCGGCGATGGGATCAGGGTACAGGCCGCCTGTATTCATCCCCGGGTCGCCCGCGTAGCCGTGCAGTGATGAGAGGCCAGACATCGGTTCGGTCGTCGCGCCGTTCGCCGGGTACGCAGCATAGGGACCGGACTCGCCATAGCCCGAGATCGAGGCCCAGATCATGCCCGGGCGCAGTTCATGGAGCTTCTCGAGCGTGATGCCCCAGGATGGCATCACCGTGGGGCGGAAGTTGTCGGCCAGGATGTCGAACCGGGGCAACAACTGCCACAGAATTTCTTTGCCGCGCTCGTGCCTGAGATCGAGCGTAATCTCGCGCTTGTTCAGATTGACCGAGTTGTACAGCCCCTGGGTGTTGAGTGCGTGCTGGGTGCGGTCCGGGTCGGCGAGACCCGCAGGAACCTGATCGGCTGTGCGGCGCCAGACACACGGCCGGTGCAGCGAGCCGACCTGCACGACGTCGGCGCCTAGCAGGCCCAGGAGTTCGGTGCCGAATGTACCGGACCAGGCCTGACCGAAACTGAGCACGCGAATGCCTGCGAGCGGCCCGTCAGCCAGCATGCCGGCGGGCAGGTTCCGCGGTGCGGGCGTGCGGGGTTGCCTTGGTGGCAGTGGCGTGTGTGCATTGATCGACGGCGCGGGCGCGCGCAACCGCCAGGGTGATGGGGACAGCTTTGCCGGCGCGCCGGCCGCGCGAATCGGCCGGTCGCCGATGGTGGTCTCGACCAGGAAATCGCGCGCGGTGTACTGCTCGTTTTGAACGAGATCTGACATGTCCTGCATGACGCCGACGACGCAGCGCAATCGAGCGAGTTCATGGAAGACCGGCCAGCGGTCAAGTTTGGGGAGCGACCCGATCATGCCCCGTGAGACGTCGCGCATATCTTTCGAGTGACGCCCAAGGTCCGGGATCAGGTCGTCACGCTCGCCCTGTTCGGGCAGTCCCATGGCCGTCATTGCCGCGGTCCAGTTGTGGAAATCGCCGATGCTGAAGTGCATCCGGCCGTCTGCCATGTCCCACAGGGGGCCTGACTGGCCTCGCGGACGCCCACCGGTGGGGCCGTTGCTCGTGCCCCGGTCCTGATAGATGGCAGCGATGCCCCACGGATGAACGGTCAGGGCAAAGGCTTCGAGTTCACTCACGTCCACAACTTCGGCAGATGCCGACTCGTCGCGGCGCAGGAGCGCGGCGGCGGCTGCGATGTAGCCGGCGACGCCACCGACATAGCCTGCCTGGTCATGTGGCATCGCGAGCGGGGCTTCACCGGCGTGCCGGTTGATAAAGGACCAGCCGGTGCGGGCGCCGAGGGTCAGATTTCCGCCAGGGTTGCCGGCGAGTGGGTGACTCAGGCCGTGGGCGGTTATCGAAAGGTGCACCGCATCGTCACGCATCTCGCCCAGCGCCGGCGCATACCAGGCGCTGTCAATGGGATCAGCGTTGGTGATGACCACGTCTGCGGCCGCGATCAACTCGCCGAGTTGCGACAGATCGTTCGGCACGACCGATTGCTTGTTCCAGTTGGCGTAGTTGTGCAGGGTCCCGAAGTCGGGGTGCGCCTCGTCATTCAGGAAAGGCGGCAGGTGGCGGAGTGGATGGCCGCCCGGCGCTTCGATCAGCGTAACGCTGGCGCCGAAGTCGCCGAACAGGCGTCCCGCGAACGCGCCGGACAGGCGTTCGGACAGGTCGATGATGCGAAGGTTGGAGAGAGGCGCGGGCATGGTCGACTCTTGGTCTGAAATAGGCGTTTGCCTCGCGCGGTTTTCGCACCATGTGCTTCCCAAGCGCGGAATCCGGGTTGTGCATGTGGCTCCTTAGTCGCGAGGAGTCGCACTGTACCATGGGCTTGCGGTCAATTTTTGGGCCGTGGACGGTGCGCCCATCGCTTTGTCCGGCCGGGTGAATATTCAGCTGAATCCGCGATCGTTTTGTTGATGGTTTTTGGCGCAGGCGTTCGAGCAGGCACTCGCTAGCGGTGCAGGGATGCACCGCCATTTCCGCGCGCCTCTTTTCTGCAAGAAAATGCGAGGTTTGCTTGCAAACCGACTCCCAAAGAATTGTCTGGCTGACAATTTTGGGACAAGAACGAGCTAAAGGAGGTGTGTGGACGCCCAGAGTCGCGGAACGCCGACGAGGGCCGTTCAAAACGTCGGCTGCGTTTACACATTTGCAAGTGGGTACAAGCTCAGATTCGTAATATCTTTGGGAAACAATGATTTGGCGCTTTTGATATGAAAGTTGCGTTATGTCTGCCAAGTACTGTTTTTGTCATGTGTAAGAGGGAATCAGGATTATGAGCAAGGTTAAACAACAATTTATTAAAGGTGCTGGGGTTGCCGTCGCGGTGGCGCTGACAGGTGCCTCGATGCAAGCGTCTGCATTGACAATCAACTTCACGGCTGCGGCGGGCATGTCCGCTGCAGCCATCACCGGCTTTATGGACGCGGGCGCCATCTGGGAAACCAAGTTTACGGGCTATCGACGTCAACGTGGACATCGATTTCACCACGCTCGGCGCGGGATTCTCGGCAGTGCTGGCAGCGGCAGCGTTGGCAAGTCATTCGTCGATGTGAAAACGAAAATGGCGGCGGACGCGACGTCGGCAGACGACGCTTCCAGCGTAGCCTCGCACTGGGTGCCGCAATGGGGTTCTGGGTAAATAACCCGCTCACGGGTGCGAGCGAGTTCGATGCTAATGGAACCGGCGACAACCTTGTTCTCGATGTGAACAAGGCGAATGCGAAAGCCCTGGGCCTCGTTGCCAACGACCTGACGACCGACGCGTCGAGACGGCAGACAAGCCAGCCACTTCAAGGACAGCCTTGAGCTTGGCATCATGGACCCCACGTTTGCGGCTGGCGAATTGGGCGTGATCACAGGTCTTGACTTGACTGCATTCGACGTCATCGGTTACGACCTTGCGGCCGTAGTTCCGGTACCGGCACCCGCCGGCATCCTGCGCCTTGGCCTCGGTTTTCTCGGGTACCGCCGCAGGAGTCGTGTGTAACTGACTCTACTGCGTTTCGCTGCCTCTTCGCCCGACTTGTATGCTCGCCGGAACGCGTGTCTTCTGGTCTCGGTAGGACGGGTGCGCACGGTCGAGGCTTGCATCATTGCATCCCATGCCATCGTGGCTTCGGTGTGGGTTTTCTTGTCTAACCGGGCCCGCAGAGAGCTTGGGAATCCGGCCCTGGCCGACATTCCGTCGGCAAGATGGGTCATATCATCGGCCCTGGCATGCCGCCGATGTGCGGGGCCTTGTGCACGGATGTTGAACGCGCGACGATGATTGCGACAGGGTGACAAGCAAGGAGACGCTAAGGTGGCGCCGACACTTATTTTTGCCGCAGCGGACGCAGGCGACCAGATCGTCATAGATATCGCATCAGAGAATCAGAACGTCATGTTGTCCGGGACCGTGATCGGGCTGGGTGGGCCCTCCGAGCGAACCCACGAACAGTTGATGAATCAGCGGCTGGTCGGCATGGTGACCGGCGAGATTGAATGCCAGATTCGGGCGGCCTTCACCGGCGACGATGAACGGTCGGTCAACGTTGCGGTGTCCATCGATGAGAACCCCGCGGACGACGATGCCGTGTTAGCGCCCGGTGACACGACGGTTGTTTCAATCACCATCATCTCGTGAACCCTGGATGCGGATGTATGGCGCGGCGCCGGGCGCAGGCTCTTCGCTCGATGGCGTGGCAGCGGCGCACTCTGACGATGCTGCTCGCGTTATGCGCGTCAGCCGCATTTTCAGACGGACCCGATCTCAGCGAGTTCCGCATCGCCCGGGTTGAATACGACAGCGTTGGTGGCTGGGGGCAGGCCTACTACTCCTACGAGGGCCGCGTTTGGCAGCGCTGGGAGACGGACTTTCCGCAGGCGGAGGAGAACTTCGGCAAACGCCTGTCGCAGCTAACACGGGTGGTTGCGGCCGGGAAGCCGGCACAGCGGCGGCTGACCGCGGACGACCTGGGCGACTATCCTATGCTGTTCATGTCTGATGTGGGCTACATGGATTTCACCACTGAAGAGGTGCAGGGCTTGCGCCAGTACCTCGACAACGGCGGTTTCCTCTGGGTGGACGACTTTTGGGGCGACGCCGAGTGGGCCAGCTTCGAGCGCTTCATGCGCGAGGTAAAGCCAGGTCTGCGGTGGCAGGTGATCAATGAAGACCACGCCATATTCAACACTGTGTTTGAAATCAAGACGATGCCGCAGATCCCGGCGCGAACCTTTGCGCGACGCTTTTTCGGCGCTCGGACAGCCGAACCTGCGGGCATGCACCGCTCCCCGGCAGGCTCCCTTGAGACCGCGACCCTGCGAGGCTATGTCGATGGTGCCGGGCGGTTGATGGTCATCGGCACGCACAACACGGATGTCGCTGATGGCTGGGAACGTGAAGCGTATGGCCAGTGGTACTTCGAGCGATTCAGCACGTTGTCGTACCGGATAGGCGTGAACGTGATTGCATACGTGCTGACGCATTAGCAGCAACTCATGATCCCGGATTACCGCGCGGTCGCGCAGGGAACACCGGGGCGTATTGCTTTAGTTCCATGAAAGCATCTTACGATCCCGGATTACTGCGCTGTCGCGTAGGGAACACCGGGGCATGTTGCTTTAGTTCCATGAAAGCATCTTACGATCCCGGATTACTGCGCTGTCGCGTAGGGAACACCGGGGCATGTTGCTTTAGTTCCATGAAAGGGGTGCTGCAAATGGAGTAGTCCGGCAAAGGCATTGGCGAGAGCCGCGAGGCGCTGCTAGGGTAACGCGTCGGTCAGCAACCTGGGGATTATCCCGTGAACACGCAACCCTGCGCGGCGAGGTGTCGGGAATGATCGGACGACAAGCGTCCAACGCAACTCGTGAATGCCGCGACGCTGCTCGTCGACTGATCGGTATGGCGTCTCAGGTCATCATCGCAAGATGAGGATCTCAAGAACGTACACTCACCAGGAGTCGGGACCCACGCTGACAGGTGCAGGTTGGCTGCGTGTGGAGCGTCCGTGGCGGGGGTGATGGAACTACTGACGGGGTATCCGCGCGAGGTCTTTGCGCGTGGCGATCTTGTGTGGGCGCATCCGCCGGGTGTCGTTTGCTGGATGCTTGCGCTCGCGGCCGGTGCGCTGCTTGTGGGCATCGGGCTGCGGCGTCGTGGTGGTCGTCGGTGGACTGTGCTGCAGTCACTCTCGATCGCCGCGTTTCAGGTCATGTTCGTTGCAATGATCGCGACCCTGCTCGCCGGGCCGGGGTTGCGCATCGACACGTTGAGGAGTGGGGTCAATCAACTGCCGATACTGGTTGATGTCTCGCGCAGCATGGCGCTGCCCGCGGCTGATGACGATCCAGCGTCACGCCTTGCGCGGTCGGTGCAAGTGGTAGGTAAGATCAGGGCCGAGCTGGCCCAACGGCTCAAACTCACCACCTTCTCCTTTGGCGCCGGTGTGCGGCCATCGCCGGACCTGCCTGATGCGGCGATCGAGGACGCAACGGACCTCATCGCAAGCCTTGAGTCCGTCATGGGTACGATGGGTGGTGAAGCCGTCGCCGGCATCCTCGTCTTCTCAGACGGTGGTGACACGAGCGGTGACCCCCAGGCGTACAAGCGCCTCGCAGCGCTTGACGTCCCGGTGCACGTGGTTGGTTCCGGGGCAGAGGAGTTTGTCGGCGAGGTCATGCTGACCGATGTCACGCTGCCGCGTGTCGCGAGCGCGGGGGCTGAAGTGGGTGCCGTCGTGACCTACCAGCATGTGTCGGCACAGGCGCGGGACGCCCGCGTCAGCGCCTATGATGGCGAGCGACTGATCGCGACGGTGCCGGTCGTGCTGCCGAAGGGGAAAGGCGTCAAACGTACGACCGTGTCCTTTCCGGCGGGCGAAGGCGGTGTGCGTGACCTCACCTTCAGGGTGGAGGTGGCCGAAGGCGACCAGATCGCAGGCAACAATGCGCAGGATCGCCTGCTCTCGATCTCCAATCGGACCCGGCGGATTCTTTATCTCGAGGGCGAACCCCGGTGGGAGTTCAAGTTCCTGCGGCGGGCGATCGAAGGCGACGACGTATTACGGCTCACGAGCTGGCTGACAACGACAGGCCGCAAGACGTACCGCCAGGGCGTCAATGACGGCGATGAGGTCGTCGACGGACTCCCGGATGAACCGGGCAAGTATTATGACTTTGATGTCATCGTCCTTGGCAGCATCGCGGCCTCGCGTTTTACCCCGGCCCAACACGCGTGGCTCGCAGGCTTCGTTTCAGAGCGGGGTGGCAGCGTGCTGGTGCTTGCTGGCCGGAACGCCCTCGCCGATGGTGGCTGGGACGTTCAGCCCCTCGCCGACGCGCTGCCCGTTCATCTTGACCGGGAAGCCGGCCCCGGCTACGCGCCGCTCACGAGCGGGGGCACTGCACGCCCGGTGTCCGCAGCGGGCGCTTCCGAGCTTGACCGGCTGATCGAGCCAACGGCTGAGTTATGGCGCGATTTGCCGCCACTCGCAGATCTGCACGTATTTGCCGGTCTCAAGCCCGCATCACGGACGTTGCTGGAGATTGTCACGAAAGGTGATGACAACCACCCGGCTGGAACCTATCCGCTGCTGGTCGGACAGCATTACGGCCGTGGCACGACTGCGGTTCTGGCATCAGCGACAACCTGGCGCTGGCAGATGCGGACCGATAAGGACGACTTGCGGCACCGGCGTTTCTGGCGAAATCTGTTGCGACAACTCGCCGCATCGGCGCAAAGCCCTGTCGAGTTGCGCGCTGCGGCGTCGGGTGCGGGTATCGAGATAGAGATTGAATCCCATGAGAATGTCAGTGCGAAGCCGCGAGCCAGGGTCACCGGGCCGGATGGCAATCAACTTGAGATGGTGTTGACGCAGGACAGCATTGGCGAGTCGGGCCGTTTTTCCGGCGGTGTGGCGGCGACACCCGGAATCTATCAGGTTGACATCACAGGCGAGAATGTGGAGCCGGTCACGCGGTTTGTAAAAGTCGGCGGAGAGGACATTGAGATGGCCAATCCGGTCCAGAACCGGCGTTTGCTAGAGCGGATTGCGGAGACCACGGGTGGACGTTATTGGCGGCTCGACGAGGTTGCTGGCTTGCCACAACACCTTTTGTACGCCAGTGCTGGCGCACGCGTCTCCGAGACGATGGCGTTGTGGCACATGCCTGTCGTCTTTCTTGTGTTGCTGCTGACGCGGCTTTGCGAATGGCTGCTGCGCCGACGTTGGGGGCAGATCTGATGTGGCGGCGAGCGCTCCTCGGCCTGTGGGCGGTGGCCACTATTGCGACGCCGGCGCACGGCGAAACCTGGTCGGTCGTTGTTGCGGGACTCGGCGGTGAGGCGGCCTATGATGAGGCGTTCGGCGAGGAGTCGTATGCAGTCGCCGATTTCGCGCGTCAAATGGGTCACCGGACGACGCTGCTTACCGGCCCCAATGCGACCCGTGAACACCTCGGGCAGCAATTGAGCGAACTTGCGAGCGAAGCTGATCTGGCGGATCAGATTGTATTGTCTCTCGTGGGTCACGGCTCGTTTGACCGCAAGACCTATCGTTTTAACGTATCGGGACCCGACGTGACGGGCGAAGATTTGAAAGGCTGGCTCGATAACATCAAGGCCAGCGTACTCGTGATCGCAACCGGCAGTGCGAGCGGCGCCCTGCATGACTATATCGCAGACGAGGGCCGCTTGCTGGTGACAGGAACGCGCGATGGCAATGAACGGCACGCAACCGTCTTCGGTCGTTATTTTGTGGATGCGCTGGGCGCGGAGGAAGCAGATCTGGACAAAGATGGTGAGGTCTCGGCCGGCGAGGCCTTTGCGCTTGCAGAGCGGGATGTTGCTGACCACTTTGAGGGGCTTGGGAGAGTGGCGACAGAACATCCGAGGCGCAGTGATGGGACGTTCACGTTGCGTGTCGGTCGTGTGGACAAGGAGCGTTATGCCCGTGATTTGGTGGGTCCGCGCTTGCCACCTGCGTCCTCTCCGGTCCCCGAGACGCCGGACGGGTTGGAACGGGTCGAGGAACTCGAAGAGGCGATCGCTGAACTTCGGCGGAACAAATTGACCCTGACGCCGGCCGAATACTTTGCGGAACTGCAGCGGCTTTTGCTGGAAATGGCGCATCTGCAACGGCAAAAGCAGGTGCAGGGATCGTTGGATTCCGGCGACGTGCTATGAGAAGTGTGATGGGACTCGCCATAAATAGATGCACTTGCGCGGGCATGCACGCAAGCTCAGGTATTGGTTGGCGGATCGGCGCAACACTTTCCGAGGTCGGTTTGACGCTCGTGCTGATTGCGGCGAGTGCGGTGCTCGTGTCGACCATCTCGCCAGCGGCGCTTGCCGCGCTTGCCGCGGAAGAAGCGGGCGAGGGTGCGGACGCGCCGGTCGGGTGTGCGCATTTGCGTTTCGGGCAGGCGGGTGGCGGGGACACGCCCCACCGGGCCTGTCTGCTGCAGTTGCTGGAGGGGTCGCTCGATCCGCTGGAACGCGCACAGGCCTATCACTCACTCGGGGCGTTCCAGGTGGCGAATCAGGAGTACCGACTAGCGGTCCGTCAGAGACCGGGTGCGCCGGCGGCGCGTGTGGCGTGGGGCCGACTCTTCCTTGAGGCTGAGCAACATGCGGATGCAAAAGCGCTTTTTAAGGAGGCGCTCGAACTCGATCCGGCCGACAGCGGAACGCTAACCGCAATCGCAGAACTCCTCGCTGCGCAGTTTGATTCGCGCGCGGGCACCGTCGCCGATGAGGTGCTGGCGATCGATGGAAACTCGCCGGGTGGGCAACTCGTGCATGCACAGTTGCGCCTTGAGGTACGCGACATCGATTCGGCACGTGCGCTGCTCGATGAGATTATTGCGCAGGCACCACCGACCGATGTCCTCCTCAATGCCTATTCCCTGCATGCTGCGGCGGATCTGCTGTCTGATGAAGATGGGGCCGCATGGATCGGCCGTGCGCTCGCGCTTGCACCTGGATATGGTGATATCTATGTAACTGCAGCGCACTACTACGAGATTACCATTCGCTATCAGGAGGCGGTCGACATGCTGACGAAAGCCGTCGCTATCGATCCTGAGAACCATCGGGCGCGTGCTGAACTCGGCATGAACCTGATGCGGGTCAACCGCATGGATGAGGCGAGGTCGCACCTCGAGACCGCCCATGACCTGCACCCGTTCAATGCGGGCGTGGTCAACACACTGCGACTGCTTGACAGCCTCGACGATTTTGACGAGGTGCGCAGCGAAACGGCGATCATTCGCGTGCATCCGGATCAATCCGCGGTGGTTGCGCCTTACGTCAAACGCATGATCGATCGCGCGGGTCAGCAGATGTCGTCGCGCTATGGCTTTACCCTGACACGGCCCGCAGTCATTGAGCTCTACCCGCATCATGCAGACTTCGCGGTCCGGACCCACGGACTGCCCGGGATCGCGATTCTTGGTGCCGCGTTCGGCGACGTGGTCGTCATGAACGGGCCGGGTGCCCACCCGGCCAACGACTTCGACTGGATCAACGCGCTGTGGCATGAGATCGCCCACATATATACCTTGAATGCGACCAACAATCGGGTGGCGCGTTGGTTCTCGGAAGGGGTTAGTGTGTTCGAGGAGTGGCACCACGGGCCGAGCGCGCGGGAAAGCGTGGACCTTGCTGTCATCGAGGCGTACGGAGAGGGCAAGTTGTTGCCCATCGAGAGTCTGGACGAGGGGTTCCTTCGTCCAACTTACGAGAATCAGATACAGGTGTCCTACGCCCAGTCTGGCCTGGTTGCTACCTATATAGACGCTGAATTCAACGATGGACTGAAGCGGGTCTTGCATCGTTATGCCGCAGGTGACCGGACAGCGGCCGCGCTCACAGTGGGTCTGGGCACATCGCTTGAGGCGATCAATGAGGGTTTCGACGCTTACCTTGATGCGCGCATCGGTGCGGTTGCCGGGGACTTTCCGAGTTATCAATCTGCGATCAAGAGCGCAGTGTCTGCGCTTCACGAGGGTCACTTCGGCCTCGCGGTCAGCAAGGCGCAAGCAGCCATCGACATGTACCCGGCCTATATCGGCGACGGCAGTCCCTATTTGTTGCTGGTTGATGCGGCGACCCGCCTTGACCGACCCGCGATGGTGGCGAGAACTCTGGGGGATTATTGGCAACGCGGTGGCCGCGATCTCGGTGCCCTGCAAACGCTGGCTGACAAGAGTGGCGACATGGGTCAGATCATCTCGATCCGTCGTGTCCTTGCACGCGCAGAGCCGATGATTTCTGAACGACATCAGATCCTGGGCGATCTGCTCGCGGCCGACAGCCAACATGCGGAAGCGCTGATGGAGTATCGTGCCGTGATGTCGCTTGCCCCCCACGATGTTGCCAGGGCCCACCTGCAGATTGCATTGACCCTGACGCGAATGAAACGAAACGAGGAGGCGCGCCTGTCGTTGCTGTCGGCGCTCGAGATAGCGCCCCGATACCCCGAAGCCCTCCAATTGCTGCTGGAGATGAGTGATGAATGACGACGAGAGACCCGCTGACAAACGTGGGGGGATGGAGCCTTCAGCGGGGATAGAGCCTTCAGCGGATGAAGAGCCTTCAGCGGATGAAGAGCCTTCAGCGGATGAAGAGCCTTCAGCGGATGAAGAGCCTTCA
>Ga0302135_10000589_pt1 | contig 21969 bp, 21 predicted proteins | sample CBN3_surface_MG_FD_203119 | JGI IMG/M metagenome (GOLD analysis project Ga0302135, IMG submission 203119) | Marine microbial communities from Western Arctic Ocean, Canada - CBN3_32.1 | ecosystem: Environmental > Aquatic > Marine > Oceanic | place: Canada: Western Arctic Ocean | collected...
CGGCCACCATCAATCGGTGGAAGAAGGCCATTTTGCCAGCCACGGGCATGGAATCCATCCCACGGGCCACGGCTATGACCACCAACGCGCTGACAATGACCATGATGGGCGCGCCAAAGAGCGGAATGCTGGCCTGACTCCGAAGCTCTGGCACTAGGATTACTCCCATGCCCAGCAGCACGGCGGTGGCAAAGATGTCCAGGACGTTACCGGCAACAAGGGTGGCCAATGCGGTGGGCGCGGGCACACCGTATCGGCGGTTGATCATGGCAAGCTGCACGGGCTCACTAATCATCCGCACGGGCGAGAGGTTGTTGAGTCCTATGCCGGTGTTCTGGGTAAGGAAGACCTGCCACCAGCTTGTTGGCTGGTCCACCAGCAACACACGCCACCTGTACGCCCGCAGCGCCATGTTTAGAAAAAACGGTACAAGTGAGAGGAGGGCCGTGGCCACGGGGATGGCGCGAAAGACCTCACGGACTTTGGCCCAGTCCAATGCGTTAACGGCCACGTAAGCGAGGCCCACGCTGGCAACCACACCCGCGATTATCCGCGCAATGTTGCCGCTCCGTGTGCCCTGCCAGTGGGAAAAGAGCTGCCACAGCTTCATACGACGATGGTCCCAGCTAGACGCATTGGATTGATTGCATACAATGGAAGGGTGATAAACAGAACTTCAGCAGACTCAATCTCACGCCCCATGCCGTTGATCGACTCGCACTCGCACGTTGACCAGTACGATGCGTCAGAGATACCTGCGATATTGGACCGTGCGCGAGGCGCTGGTCTTGGAATGATCATCGTGGCGGGCACCACAGTCGAGTCCTCTCGCAACGCAGTCACATTATCGCACGGCCACCCAATCGTCTACGGCGGCGTTGGCCTGCATCCCGCCGACCTCACGGGGCCTCTTGACGATGAGACCGCTGACATTTTGCGTCAGCTTGCCGCCGACCCGCGGGTGGTGGTCTGGAGCGAGACGGGGCTGGATTACTTGGAGTCGTCACCGCCGCGAGAGGTGCAGGACCAGGCATTCCGCGCACAGATACGGTTGGCCATTGAGGCGAAGCTTCCTCTGGTGGTGCATTCACGGGAGGCACACCCCGATATGCTGCGACTCCTGCACGAAGAGCACGCCAGCGACGTGGGCGGCATCTTCCACTACTTCCAGGGCGACCTTGCGACTGCGGAAGCGGCGATGGACATGGGTTTCGACATATCAATGGCGAAGCCGCTCCTGCGACTCCCTGAGTTGCAGGAGGTGGCCGCAAAGCTGCCGCTAGCACGCATGGTGTTGGAGACGGACTCTTTCCCTCAGCCGTTCAAGAAGCACCGCGACCGCTGGACGGAGCCGTGGCACCTGCCACAGGTGGCTGAGAAGCTAGCGGAGCTTCAAGGGATAAGCGTTGATGAGGTGACGGCGGCCACGACGGCCAACGTCCTCCGTGTTCTGGGCGGTCGCGTAAGCCTGAGCGACCTTCAGCAGGGGTAGAGTCTAGCTGCGGCGAGGCAGACCAACCAACCGCAAAGGCAAGCCCAGGAACAACCGGAGACTCCGGTAGCGCGCCACGTTGCTGATAGCGTTGTTGAGCGCCTGCTCATCAGGCTCACGGCGGTAGGTCACAAGGTAACCCGTCTCATCCTTGTTGAACGACATCACCTTATGGCCGGGGACGGTGTCCATGGCCTCCCACCAGCGCTTGACCTCAGACTCGCTAAGAATCCCCAGAGCAAAGACGCGGACCAACTTGGCCTTGTCCATGGGGCCACCGGGGCCGGGCCGCACTATGACTCTAGGGCTCACGAACAGGTTCAACCATTTGGGCACTGTGGAATCCTCCGCTGCGTATGGTAACAGGGGAGCGCGGAGGGTAAAGGTATGTTGGCGCGATGCGCCTCCCTTCGACCATCCCCCTGGCCCCCTTCCTGGCCAGGAAGGGGGAAAGTTAGGAATCAACGGGGGACACCCCCGTACCCCTGGCAGAGGGGCTATGCCCCTCGTGCACTCCCCGCCACGGCTACGGCCCTGCTATCATAGAGGCGCTTCGCATCATCACTCGTGAGGTGGCCCTTGGCCCAGCCAGTTAGCTGTGACATTGCTTTCAAAGAGTGGTCGGTCGCCATTCAAGCCCTGGACCGTGGTGAGCAGGTGTTGCTCATCCGCAAGGGCGGCATCCGCGAGGAGGGCAAGCACTTCCGCCTTGTTCACGAGGCATTCCTCCCCTACCCCACTTATGAACACCAGCAGGCTGACCTGCTGAAGCCTCGGTTCGCGAGCGAGCTTGCGCCGCCGGAGAAGCGTGACCCCATGACGCCTGTCCAACTGACGCACTACGCGGAGGTCCACAAGGCGTTCCCCGTATCAGAACTGGCGGAGCTTGAGGCGCTGAGCAATTACCACATCTGGTCGGACGCCTACGCCGCCAGCAGGCTGCGTTGGAAGCCGAAGGTGGCGCTCACGGCCATTGTGCTGCGGGCATACCGACTGGCACAGCCCTATCAATTAGAGATTGCACCGGAGTACATCGGCTGTCGCTCATGGGTATCACTGCAAGAGCCGGTTGCGTTGGGCGAGATGACGCCGGTGCTCTCAGACCACGACTTTGCGCTACGTGCGCTGGCCATAGACGAAGCGATGGAATCGGCGTCGGTGGCAGCGTCGAGCTAACTACACAGGTGAACAGAAGGACATGAAGTACAGGCAGCTAGGAACAACAGACCTCAACATCTCCGAGGTGGGCTTTGGCGTGTGGAGCGTCAGCACCGGATGGTGGGGTCACGTGGACAAGCCGGACGCAATCCGCTTGCTCCAAGACGCGCAAGAGCTGGGCGTCAACTTCTTTGACACGGCAGACACCTACGCCGAGGGCTACGGCGAGGAGATCATGCGGGAGGCGCTGGGCAAGAGTCGCAAAGACATCATCATTGGCACCAAGTTCGGCTATGACTTAGAAGCGCCACGGGAAGGCCACAAGGAGCGCCCGCAGAAGTGGGACCCTGAGTTCATCCGCGCTGCCTGCGAGTCCAGTCTCCTACGCATGGGGACGGACTACATAGACCTCTACCAGCTTCACAACCCACGCGTTGGCACTGTTCAGGACGACGCCGTCTTTGAGACGCTGGGGGATCTGGTGAAGGAGGGCAAGGTACGCCATGTGGGTATCGCCCTAGGCCCTGACATTGGCTGGTTTGACGAAGGTGAGACGGCGATGCGGGAGCGGAACATAAGCAGCCTGCAGGTCATCTACAGCATTATTGAGCAGCAGCCGGCGCGCCAGTTCTTCCCCATTGCGGGGGAGCAAAAGACGGGACTGCTGGCCCGAGTGCCTCACGCATCAGAGATACTGACGGACGCTTTTACCGACAAGGCAAAAGTAGAGTTCGACCCCAGTGACCACAGGGCGCACCGCAAGCAGGAGTGGCTGGACAAGGCGTTCCAGAAGCGGGACAAGATACTGTTCATAACCCAGGACACGGGCCGCACGTTGGCCCAGGCTGCCATCCAGTTTGTGCTCACTGAGGGGCAGGTGGCGTCGGTGTTGCCAAACATTGTCACGAAAGAACAGCTTGTGGAGTTCACGAAAGCTACGGAAGTTTCGCCAGTCAACGCTGAGGAGCTTGCGGAGCTTCACCGCTTGTACGACGAGGAGTTCCAGGCCCTAGAGGCCATTCAACCGCAGAGAGGGTAGGCTAGCGCACCACTGCAAGGGCGGTTTTTGCGTTCAGGGTGCCTTCAAACTGGCCATCGTACCCGCAACTGGTGGTGGGAGAAGCCAATGGCGTGACGCCACGGCCATCTGCGCTGCTGCGTATCGCGGCCCTAGCGACCTCAGGGTCCAGTGAACCACCCGCCTTTTCATACATCAGGGCAAGTACGCCAGCAACGTGAGGTGCGGCGGAACTGGACCCCGACATGAAGGCGGCTGCGTCACCCGGCCACAACGACAATATCCCCTGCGAGTTCACGAAGCATGTGCTGTCCACGTTCTCAGCCCTCTCACCGGGCGCCGAGATGGATACGCCAATGCCGTTTTGGTAATTACCCCGAGTGGTGAAGTAGGAGACTGTACCACCAGGAATGGGAGCTTCCAGTGCTGAACACTGGTTTGTCCCTGCGACAGCGGTGGAACTGGCCACAGCTATGACCTCAGGGTACGTAGCGGGGACCTGCTCACTGATAAGCAAGTGAGGCTCATTACCACCCGCTACCACAATGGTGATTCCAAGGTCTCTTATCTCGCGGATGATGTCACGCAAAATAGAGTTGTCATCCACGTTGCCAGGACGCCCCAAGCTCATGTTAACGACTTTAATTTTGGGGTTGACCGAGTCCCAGTTTGAGGAGGCCCAATCCAGTCCAGCGATAACCTCTGAGTCCTTGCCAGTACCGGCGGGGCCTATGACTCGCACGGGATAGATGGTGGCGCCGGGGGCTACGCCCACCACGCCACGAGTATTGTTGAGTGCGGCTATGGTGCCGGAGACGTGCGTCCCATGACCGCCTTCGTCGTTACAGTTCCCGCCGAACGCATCAAAGCACTGGGAGGCCACGTTCAGGTCCTGGTTGTCTAAATCAACACCGGAGTCCAGCACTGCAACTCCGATACCAGCACCGGTGAAGCCCAAGCCATCCGCAGGGCTTGCATTGATGCTCTGTACGCCAAGGGGCACGGTCTGCCCTGAACTCCCTGATGTCCCTGAACCTTTGCCCGGTGGGCCGGGTTTGCTGCCTATTACCCTGTCTTGCACAATGGCTTCCACACGGGGGTCATTCTGCAACGCACGGAGGAGACCAGGAGGGATGCTCCCGGCAAAGCCTCGCGCCGCGCCAGAAAAAAGCTTTGCGTTGTCTAAGCCATGTGCAGCAGCAACATCCCTAGGTGAATTGCCCGGCTTCAGCTGCACAATGTACTCACCCTCAATCACGTCACCGGGAATGCCCCGTGGAGCAGGCTGCGGTTCAACGTTCGCCGCAGCGGCCCATCCGGAGGTGGTGATCAGCGCTATGAGCGCCAAAGACGTTACTATGGCTAACCGGAACTTCACTAACAATTACCTTTCAATGTACCTGCGTCCGCTAGAAGACTGGTGTCTGCGTCGGTTGCCAGGGTGCATGGCGCATAGGTCACTGATAATGAAACCGTCCGCTCAGCCCCTTCAGGATTTCTAACGTTTACCTGGATGGTATTGTTCCCTTCTTCCAGGAACATGATGCCTAGAAACGTACCGCTCACGTCTGACTCAGTCTCAAAGCCATTCACCCTGACTCTGGAATGGGGGACTGTCCGACGTTGATTGTGACGGCTGGAGAACTGACGACTGCGCCGTTGTGCGGACTCTCGATTTCCAAGAGTACGCTGCTGTCGCCTTCAGACGACTGCAATGTGGGCGTGGGCAAGGCGTCCTTCTCAGGCGTAGAGGTAGCTCCAGGGGACGGAGTCCCAGAGGTAGGAGCTTGAGGTGAGCCGCTAGAAGGTACAGGACCATCCGAGCCGCTACAGGCGGCCAGCATCAAGGCTATGGCAATAAGAATGGGTAATTTTATTAAACGGTTGATTTTCATAACAGTGGCAGGCAGTAAACGCTGAATAGCCTATACACCCATGATGTGGTAACCGGCGTCCACATAGAGCACGGTGCCGGTGATGCCAGAGGCCATGTCACTGGCAAGGAAGAGGGCCGAGGAGCCGACCTCCTCCTGGGTAATGTTCCGTTTGAGGGGGGCGCGCTCTGCATGGTTCTTCTGCATGTCCGTGAAGCCATGAATACCCCGTGCGGACAATGTGTTCAGCGGCCCAGCGGAGATGGCATTTACTCGCAAGCCCTGAGGGCCGTATTCATACGCAAGCTGCTTGACCTCGTTCTCCAAGGCAGCTTTGGCGACACCCATGATGTTGTAACCGGGATACACCTTGTCAGCAGCGTGGAAGCTCATGGTGACCACGCTTCCACCGCCAGGCATGTGTTGCGCAGCCAGTCTCGTTATGGGGATGAGCGAGAATGCGCTGACCTCCAACGCGGTACGGAAGCCCTCCTGGTCCACCGCTGAGAAGCCGCCGTCGAGGTCTTCCCGCCGTGCGAAGGCGACGCTATGCACCGCAACGGCCAAGGGCGCGGGCTGCGCGGCGGCGTGGTTAAAGGCCGCCTCCAATGATGCGGGCGTAAGGACGTCACACTCAACCGTGGTGACACGCTCAAGGCTCGCAGCAAGCTTGTCGACAGACTCGCGCAGGCGTTCGTTCTGGTACGTCAGCGTGATATGGGCGCCCGCCTCATGCAGACTCTCTGCAATGGCCCAGGCGATACTCCGATGGTTAGCTACGCCAAAGACGATAGCGCCTTTGCCGGAGAGGTCTATGGTTACGGACATGGAGCACCTTTTGTACCGTCGCTCCCCATGGGGAGGAGTGGCTACGCGGATTTAGTGGCGGGCGCGTTCCGTCGGCGAGATAACTTTCGCATCTCGTCCTCCAGTATCTGGAAGTCCAGCTTGGGGATAAGGTGCAAGGGTCCCTGGAAGGCAAGTGGCCAGCGCTCAGGGGTCCACTTGCGGACGTACTCCAGCCGGGGAGCAATGTTTCTGGCGTCGATATACTTGGCTTCATCCAGCACATGCTCAGGCCGGAGCTTTACACGCCAAGGGAACATTTCATTGGTGGCGGAGCCTGCGTCCCACATAGGCGTCGGGTCTTCAACGGCCTCAGTGAACACAGTGGCGGTGGCGACAAAGAAGCGTGCACCGTGCACATAGAACAGGACACGGTCTCCAACTTCCATCCGTTGCGCCCGCTTTTTGAGCGAGCGTTCAAGCCCCATGAGGGTAAAACCGTTCCCTTGGAGGATACGGAAATTCTCGGGACTGAGGACAACCATCCAGTAATTGCGTGGCGCGGGCATCGCTATGAGCCCTCCCACGCCGAATATTTGTACATTGCAGGGGGTATTGTACCACGGCTCAGCCTGATAACGGTCTGCATTTAGCCCGCCGCCGTTGTGACCTACGCCGCGCCTCGGTTAGAATGGTGGCGAAGTCTTCCACCTAAACCGCAACCGTATGACCATAATCTACGCTACGCGCCGCCCACGGGCGCTCTGCACAAGACGGCCATTTATGGGAGCGAACGGCGGGCAACCACGCAACGGAGAGTGTAATGGCAATAGCTACCAACCTGGGATTCCCTCGGATAGGCGCAAACCGCGAACTGAAATGGGCGGTTGAGTCCTTCTGGGCCGGCAAGACTGATGAGGCCGCCCTGATGCAGACCGCAGCGGATATCCGGAAGGCCAACTGGCAGTACCAACAGAGTCAGGGGCTGGGCCACATCCCTTCTAATGACTTCTCACTGTACGACCAAGTGTTGGACACCATCGTCATGGTTGGCGCCATACCGGCACGCTATGGTCACGAGGGAGGCCCCGTTGGGCTGGACACCTACTTTGCCATGGCGCGCGGCACCGGCGGGGCCAATGACCCCGGCGGCATGTCAGCCATGGAGATGACGAAGTGGTTTGACACAAATTATCACTACATTGTCCCTGAGTTTGAGGCCAAGCAGAAGTTTGCGCTTTCCTCCACCAAGGCAGTGGATGAATTTCTGGAGGCCAAGGCCCTGGGCATCCACACGAGGCCGGTGCTGGTGGGGCCGGTGTCTTTCCTAATGCTGGGCAAGTCAAAGGATGCGGCTTTTGACAACCTATCGCTGCTGGACAACCTATTGCCTGCCTACGAGGAGGCGCTACGTAAGCTCTCAGAGGCAGGGGCAGAATGGGTCCAGATTGACGAGCCGTACCTGGGCCTAAAGCAAGACAGCGCACAGAGAGCCGCCTTTGGAAGGGCGTACGCGCAGCTTGCTGCGGCGTCACCCAAGCTCAAGCTGCTTGTCGCCGTTTACTTCAGCGGGGTACGGGACAACCTCCAGACGGCGTTGGGGCTGCCCGTGGCAGGAATTCACGTGGACCTGATCCGCGGGCCAGAGCAACTGGATGACCTGTTGCCCAAGCTGCCCACTACCATGGCCCTATCCATGGGTGTGGTGGACGGCCGCAACGTATGGAAGACAGACCTGACCAAGGCATTGGCAACTGTGGAGAAGGCGGTGCTCCAAATTGGGAGCGACCGTGTGCTCATTGGCCCGTCCTGCTCCATGCTGCACAGCCCTGTGGACCTTGATTTTGAGACCGGGCTGGACAACGAAATGAAGTCCTGGCTGGCCTTTGCCCACCAAAAAGTGACGGAGATTGCCACGATTGCCAACGCACTCAACAAGGGCAAGAAGAGCGTGGAGGGTGCGTTTGCAGCCAACGCCAAGGCTATGGAGAGCAGGCGGACATCGCCTCGCATCCACAACCAACTGGTCAAGCAGCGCACTGCCGCCGTTGACGACACCATGTACCTTCGCGCCAGCCCCTTTGAGGAGCGGCAGAAGACCCAACGGGAGTCGTTGAAGTTGCCCGACTTCCCCACCACCACCATTGGCTCCTTCCCGCAGACCGGCACCATCCGTAAGGCCAGGGCTGACCACCGCAAGGGGGATATCACCGACGACCAGTACCAGGTGTTCCTCAAGGAGGAGATTGCCAACGCAATCCGCTTCCAAGAGAAGGTTGGTCTGGATGTGCTGGTCCACGGCGAGGCCGAGCGCAACGATATGGTGGAGTACTTTGGAGAGCAGCTAGACGGCTATATCAGCACCAAGAACGGCTGGGTGCAGAGCTACGGCTCACGAGGCGTCAAGCCGCCTATCATCTTTGGCGACGTCAGCCGCCCCAAGCCCATGACGGTGGAATGGATTACCTACGCACAGTCACTGACGAGTAAGCCTGTGAAGGGCATGCTCACCGGCCCCATCACGATGCTGGAGTGGTCCTTTGTACGGAACGACCAGCCCCGCAGCGAGACAGCCAAGCAGCTTGCTTTGGCCATCCGTGACGAGGTGGCAGACCTAGAGGCCGCTAAGATCAACGTAATCCAGATTGACGAGCCCGCGCTACGAGAGGGGCTGCCCCTGCGCCAAGAGGACTGGGCGGACTATCTACGCTGGGCCGTGGACAGCTTCCGGCTGGCTGCTTCAGGTGTGAGTGACCGCACCCAAGTGCACACGCATATGTGCTATGCCGAATTCAACGACATTATTGAAGCCATTGGTGAACTGGACGCGGACGTCATATCCATAGAGTCCTCCCGCAGTGACATGGAGTTGCTGGGCGCCTTTGGCAAGTACCAATACCCCAATGAGATTGGCCCCGGTGTGTACGACATCCACTCACCGCGAGTGGCTGGCCCCGCTGAGATGGAGGAGCTACTCAACAAGGCGCTGGAAGTGCTGTCGCCAGACCAGTTGTGGGTAAACCCGGACTGTGGGCTGAAGACACGCCGTTGGGAAGAGGTTGAGCCATCTCTGGAGCACATGGTTGAGGCGGCCAAGGCAATGCGTTTGAAGGCAAAGGCCTAGCCCATCATGTCAGGCATCCACGCAACCGACCCCGCCCAGGCCCGAGAGGCGTTCAAGCAAGCTGCTGCGTTTCTCGCGGATACTGTCGCACGCATCCCTGACGACAAGTGGGCAGCTCCTGCTTTGGGCGTGTGGAACCTACGGGAGCTTGTGGGTCACTCAGATAGAGCCTTGATGGGGCTAGAGCGCTTTGTTGGCGACACCGCTGACGCGCCGGAGATAGAGAGTCCCGCTGGCTATTACATCAAGGCTATGGCCCCCGCTGACATCAATGAGCAGGTGGCCGAAGGCGGCCGCCGTGCAGCCGCTTCCCTGGGCGACAATCCATCAGCCAAGGTCCGTGAGTCAGCGCAACAGGTGACGGGCGTGCTGGACTCGCTGGCAGACCCTTTGGTCATACGTTCCCAGGCGGGTGCGATACGGCTTGAGGACTACCTGGCGACCCGCGTGGTGGAGTTGCTGGTGCATACCTTGGACATAGCAACTGCCGCAGGGCTGGACGTTGAGCCGCCTCCGCTGTCCATGGGCATGGTGCTGAACGTGTTATCTGACCTGGCAGTAGCGAAAGGCACGGCTCCCGATGTGGCGATGGCGCTCACGGGCCGCAGGCCGCTGCCAGACGGCTTCTCGGTGCTGGGGTAGGATGACCACTTCCCTTCAACACACACCTCTCTATGAGACCCACGTTAGCCTGGGTGGACGGATGGTGCCGTTTGCCGGGTGGGAGATGCCGGTGCAGTACCCGCAGGGCATCCTTGCCGAGGCCCGCGCCGTCCGTAACAAGTCAGGCATATTCGACGTCTCTCACATGGGGCGCATATTCGTGGAAGGCGCAGACGCGCAAGCGCTACTGAACTGGGTCCACACAGGCGACATTGGCCTGGAGATGCCGTTGAGTCGCGCACGTTATGGGCTGCTATGCAACGAGGCCGGCGGCATCATTGACGATTGCATCATCTATCGCCTGAGTGAGCAGCGGTACCTGCTGGTGGCCAACGCCTCCAACACGCCTGAGGTGCTCACCTGGGTAACCCGCTGGCGGGACGAGCGTTTCCCCAACGTCACGCTGGACGACGCTACGAACCGCATTGCTATGATTGCGTTACAGGGGCCTGATGCCGTCGCCGTCATGGCAACGCTGTCAGACTTCGACCCAGCTACAACACGGCAATTTCGCATCGTGGAAGCTACCATTCAGGGCAAGCCAGCGCTGGTCGGTCGCACAGGGTACACGGGTGAGGATGGCGTGGAGATCATGCCAGCTTCAGCGGACGCGGCATGGCTCTGGGGCCTGCTGATGGAACATGGCGCAACGCCAGCCGGGCTTGGCGCACGGGACGTGCTGCGATTGGAGGCGGCGCTGCCCCTACACGGCAACGACATATCACCCGAGACCAACCCCCTTGAGGCGGGTCTTGAACGGTTCCTAGCTTTGGATAAGGGTGATTTCTGCGGCGCGGTCGCCCTCCGGGCCATTCAGGCCAACGGACCGGCACGGCAATTGGTTGGTTTTCAAACTGTTGAGAAGGGCGCACTGCCCAGAGCGCATTCGGGTATCGTAGTGGACGGCCAACGTGTTGGTGAGGTGTCCAGCGGCGGCTATTCACCCACGCTTGACAGGAATATAGGCCTCGGATATGTTCCAGCACAGTCAGTGTCCCCTGGGAGCCGCATCCAGGTGGACGTTCGCGGCAACCTGATAGACGCTGAAGTCGTGCGGACTCCCTTTTATTCAAGGCCAAGGTAACTGCAATGCCCATCCCCGCCGACCGCAAGTACTCCAAGGAACACGAGTGGGTGTTGATGGAATCTGATGGCTCCGCTCGCATTGGCATCACTGACTTTGCGCAGACTGAGCTTGGCGACGTGGTGTACGTACAGCTTCCGGGCGTGGGCGACACCGTGACCCAGTTCTCTCAGATGGGTGAAGTGGAGTCAGTCAAGGCAGTGTCGGAGCTCTTCTGCCCTATCAGCGGCGAGGTCACGGAGGTCAACGACGCCGTGGTCAAGAAGCCGGAGGTGGTCAACACTGACCCCTACGCAGAGGGCTGGCTGATTAAGGTTAAGGTCTCCAACGCTTCGGAGTTGGACAGCCTGCTGGACGCGGAAGCGTACGGCAAACTCACAGGAGAGGGCTAACCCTCTCACCCGATTTCGCACCGATAAACTGAAAGGACTGAAGGCCCTCGCTGGCCGACTATGGCGGACTCTCAGCTCACTTCCCCTTACATCCCGAATACGGTCGACGAACAAGCCGCAATGCTTCAGGCCATTGGCGTTGACTCCGTTGACGACCTTTTCCAGGACATTCCTGCTGAGTTCCGCAACCCTGGGCTGAACATGCCCGCGCCGCTCTCCGAGATGGAGGTGCTGCAAGAGCTCCAACGCCTCAGTGAGCGCAACCTCTACCCTGGTCGCTACGCCAGCTTCCTGGGCGCGGGCGTCTACCGACACTTCACACCATCAGTGGTAAGCGCGCTGGTGAGCCGCGGTGAGTACCTGACCTCCTATACGCCCTATCAGGCGGAGGCATCACAGGGCACGCTCCAATCAACCTTTGAATTTCAGACCATGTCCAGCCAGATCATGGGCATGGAGGTGGCCAACGCTGGTATGTATGACGGCGCAACGAGCCTTGCTGAGGCCGCGCTCATGGCATGCCGCATCACGAAGCGGGGACGTGTGGCCATTGTGGACACAGTCGCGCCGAACTACGCAGAGGTGGTGCGTACCTACGCAGAGCCTCAGGGCATAGAGGCCTACACGGTTTCCAGCAGCGTACGGGAGCTCCAGCCTGGCACCGCATGCCTCTTGGTGCAAAGCCCCAATTTCTTTGGCTACCTTGAGGACATGGGCGGACTGACGGACGTGGCCCACAACCACGGCGCGCTCATGTGTACATCCGCAGACCCCGTAGCCATGAGCATGTTCAAGTCACCCGGCGCGTACGGCGTCGACATCGCTACGGCTGAGGGGCAGGCGCTAGGCGTGCCACCTAGCTTTGGCGGGCCTTACGTGGGCATTTTCACCTGTAAGCAAGAGTTCTTCCGCCAGATGCCAGGGCGCATAGCGGGACGAACCACTGACACCCAGGGCCGCACCGGCTACGTGCTGACGCTCCAAACACGAGAGCAGCACATACGGCGGGAGCGCGCCACTTCAAACATCTGCACCAGCACGGCACTCATTGGCCTGATGGCTACCATTTACGTAGCGTGCATGGGCAAGCAGGGGCTGCGCCGTGTAGCAGAGATTTGCTACCACAAGGCCCACTATGCGGCGGGCCAAATTGCTGAGATACCAGGCTACAGCCTGCCCATGGAGGGCACGTTCTTCCAGGAATTTGTGGTGCGCTGTCCCCGGCCCCCGGCTGAGATCAACGCCGCGCTCCAAGACAGGGGCATCATTGGCGGACTGGACGTCAGTGACCTGACACCCAACGGAATGCTGATCTGCGTTACTGAGGTCAACAGTCGTCGAGAGATAGACAGTCTGGTATCAGCATTGAAGGAGATTGGCTGATGGTGCAGAAGCAGCAATTGCCAATCACGTCTGAGGACTACCAGCGTCGCCTGCTAATGGACAGGAGCGTACCGGGCCGCACGGGCGTCTCTCTTCCGGCCTTGGACGTTCCTGAACAGCCACTGCCCGACACCGGTATGCTGCGTGACGACCTTGAGCTGCCGGAGGTCTCCGAGGGCGAGGTGGTCCGCTACTTCACGAACATCAGCCAGCTCAACTTCTCCATAGACACCAACTTCTACCCACTGGGTAGCTGCACTATGAAGTACAACCCACGCGTGAATGAGGCCACGGCCTCTTTGCCTGGGCTTGCACAACTCCACCCTCGGCAGTCGCCAGAACAAGCCCAGGGCGCGCTGGAATTACTGCACGGCCTCCAGGAGTACCTGAAAGAGGTCACAGGCATGCAGGGGTGTGGCCTGGTCCCTCTAGCAGGTGCTCACGGTGAACTCTCCGGCATCCTTATGATGCGCGCCTACCACGTGGCCAACGGCGGCAGTCACCGGCGGAAGATGCTGATTCCTGATACCGCCCATGGGACCAACCCGGCGTCGGCAGCTATGGGTGGCTTCGATGTGGTTGCCATACCGTCTGACGCGGACGGCAACATGGATATGGAGGCCTTGCGACGCGAGGCGACGGACGACCTAGCAGGTGTGATGTTCACGCAGCCAACGACCCTTGGGCTATTTGACACCCACGTTGTGGAGATGTGCCGGATAATCCATGAGGCTGGCGGCCTGGTCTACGGCGACGGCGCAAACATGAATGCCATCCTGGGACGCGTGAAGCTGGCCGACCTTGGCTTTGACGTGGTCCACCTGAACCTCCACAAAACCTTCAGCACGCCTCACGGCGGCGGTGGCCCCGGCGCGGGGCCGGTATGCGTCAATGAGCGTTTGCTGCCCTTCCTGCCAGAGCCTGTGATCAGCGTGGAGAAGTCCAGTGACGGCGACCGCTACGTGTTCAGTCGTCCTGCCCAGAGCATTGGGCGTTTGGGCGGGTTCTTTGGCTCCTTTGGCGTGCTGGTGCGGGCGTACACGTACATCACGCTCCTAGGAGGCCAGGGCATGCTGGACATCAGCGGAAACGCGGTGCTGAACGCTAATTATCTGAAGGAGCAGTTGCGGGGCTACTTTGACCTGCCCTATGACCGCATCTGCATGCATGAGGTGGTCTTCTCCGCCAAGCTCCATAAGGGAGTGAAGGCGCTGGACGTGGCGAAGCGATTGCTGGACTTTGGCTTCCACGCCCCCACTATGTACTTCCCGTTGGTGGTGGATGAGGCGCTGATGATTGAACCCACGGAGACGGAGTCCAAGGAGACGATGGACGCCTTTGCCGAGGCGCTGCGACGGATTGACGACGAGGCCGCCAACGACCCCGACTTCCTCCATGCCGCGCCTCACAGCACGCCTGTCTCCCGTCTTGATGAGGCGAAGGCCGCGCGCCAGCCCTACCTGCGCTGGCGGCCGGACTAGCCCCTTTACGTCAAGCCGCCACTCCTCTATCCTCCACCTACGCGCCTCCCAGGAGCGCGCAATACCAATACGAGGTACCAATCCATGGTTGATGTAGGGCAGCCAGCCCCTGATTTTACGCTGAAGGGCCATGACGGAGAGTCCGTCACGCTCAGTCAGTTCAAAGGCGACAAGTACGTAGTCTTATCGCTATACCCAGCCGCCTTCACCGGTGGCTGAACGAACCAGACCTCCTCGCTCAACCGCGCAAGGGCGCAGTTCGAGGAGAAAGGGGCCCAGGTACTGGGCCTAAGTTCAGACCCCTCCGCCGCTCTCAAGTCATGGGCGGGCTCCATGGGTGGCGTTGGCTATCCCCTGCTGGCCGACTTCTGGCCTCACGGTGAGGTGCTCCGTGCATACGGATACCTCAATGAGGAGCGAGGAACGGCACGGCGGGCAGCGGTGATCATCGACAAAGAAGGCATTGTCCGGTGGGTGAACACCTATGAGCCAGGGACGGTCCCAACGCCAGAGGAGCTCCTTGGCGCACTGGACAAAATCCAAGGCTAAGCAGAACGTAGTACGGCAAACATGGGCCGCCCCACTGTGGGCGGCCCGTTTCGATTGTTAAACAGGGACGCTAACGAACAACTATGGCAAAAAAAGCAACAGAGAAGAGCGCATCCAGGCCCCTTGAGGCTGGCGAGGTTGTGGTGCTGCGGGACCGACGGGAGCGTCGCTACCGCGTGAAGCTCAAGCCCGGAGGCGAGTACCACACGCACATGGGGCCTCTCTCCCATGACGACCTCATTGGCCATGAGGAGGGCGGTTTTGTGGCCACCACCAAGGGGAATAAGTTCCTGGTACTGCGCCCCACGCTAACGGAGGCGGTGCAAGAGTTGCCACGCCACAGTCAGGTCATCTACTCCAAGGACCTGGGCGCAATCCTCATGCACGGTGACATCTTTCCTGGCGCCCGCGTGTTGGAGATAGGCCTTGGTTCTGGCGCGACGTCGTCAGCCCTTCTGCGTGCCATTGGTCAGGGAGGGTCGCTGGTGACGTACGAGGTGCGTGAAGAGGTCATTGAAGGCGCGAAACGTAACATTGCAGAGCTTGTCGCGGACCCATCGAACCATACTGTGCAGCTACGTGACGCCTACGAAGAGGGGATCAGCGAGCAAGGCTTGGACCGCATTGTGATGGACGTGCCGGAGCCATGGCGTTTGGTGGAGCGAGCGGCTGGCGCCCTCAGGCCGGGGGGCATCCTGCTGAGCTATCTCCCTACGGTACTCCAGGTACACCAACTGGGAATGGCGTTGCAAGAAGAGCGTCGTTTTCAACTACCGGAGACTGTGGAGTTGCTGGAACGGCCCTGGCATGTGACCAAGCAGAGCATCCGCCCTGAGCATCGTATGATTGCCCACACTGGGTTCATCACCACGGCGCGCCGCTGTGAGCCAGCCCCTGCGTGGGGTAAGCCTGTCGTGGAAACGGTGGCGGTGGAGGCTGTGGAGGCTGAAGCAGACCCTCTCACGTAATCAGGTCATGCCATGAGGGAAGGTCCGGCACTTCCTGGTTGGCCGGGTTGCTGAACAGGTGGTCCAACGTGAGCATTGGTGGGTATTCCAGAAGCTCCGAGGCGATGAGCGGCTCTTCACCAGTGAAACCCTGAAGCGGCGCGTCCGGCACATTCTTGCCAAGGGCCAACACTTTAAAGCCGCCCATTCCGTCTGACCCAGTCAGCATGTCGGCGGCCTTCAGGTTGGCGTGGCGCACCTGCGCGGATAAATCACGCCGCTGGTCAATGGCCTCCCGGTACTGCCCCAAGCCCAGACCCATAAGGAAGTCTCGTTGGGTTGTGTAGCCACGAACGGTGAACCCGTGACGCTCCGCGGCACGCATGACGCTGGTGAACTCCACGTGCACGCTGATGTCCTGGCTCCCCACATGCTGGTAGGGATTGGCGTTCATCGTGTGCCGGTAATAGCAACGGAGCGTCCCACGCCGGCGGCTCTCATCGTAGAAAACCGGCGCGTCGTGGCCATAGTCGATGAGCAAGACGTAGCCTTGCGTGATGCTACGTGAGAGATCGCTGAACCATTCATCCAAGCCAAGGTTGACCTCGGCACGGTAGCCCTCCGAAAGCCGGACCCCAAGGTCAGCGAAGCGCTCCGCTAATGTCGGTACGGAAAGTGAACCGATCTGCTCGGACAGGGCTCCATCAGGGCTCAACGTTACGTACACCTCGCGCAATTCGCCCTGCTCTAGCGTAACGCGATGGACGGGCATGGCGTCCAGCAGTTCGTTGGCCAGCACGCACCCGGTGAGCGACCGGAACGGCAATGCGCCGGACTGAACCCGTTGGAGCTTGGAGCCGGGCGCGCTCCGATAGGGCTGAACGTCCACGCCCACGTAGGCAAGGGCGCTGGAGAACGGTGACGATAGCCCATGTAGGTGGGCCAAGGCGTCCCCAGCAAGGCGGCCATTGCCTGCGCCAAGCTCCACGGCCCAGAATTTGGCGGGCGAACCGAGCAGATCCCATTGCTGCTGGAGCAGGTGGCTAATCAACGTTCCAAAGAGTGGATGTGTGTGAGGCGCGGTGAAAAAATCACCCGTCACGCCCACGGGGTTCCGGGTTGCATAGTAGCCGCCCTCAGGCCAGTAGAGCGCCAGTGAATGGAACTCTTCAAAGGTGATGGCACCCTTGGCCTGTATACGGGCCTTTATTTCATCGCTGACATCATGCATTGTCGGTATGCGACCGCCGTGGCAATTCTTTCATAAAAATCAAACGCCCCGATGTGACATCGGGGCGTTCAAGTTAGTGACGCAGTGGCTTAAAGGCTGGAAGCTGCCGGAATAGGTTGGCTACGGTGCAGATGGTTGCCATCCGATTCCCAGCTTGTAACCTGGATGGAATTTTTAAATTCCCGGATGACGCCACACACCTTGCATACTCCGTTGCTGGTGGGACCATTGGGGCTTTCAATAACCCAATGGTGGCAACAATCAGATTCCTCTTCTTCGACTTCCTCCGCCTCGACAACCTCAACTGATGCGTCTATCTCCTGCATATTCATCCCCTCCCCCTGGTGATGAAACCCGCCAAATTCCGCTGTCTAGCCTCGTTGCTCTATCGGTGTGTACACCAAGTCCTGGGGGCCAACATACTGAAGCAGTGGACGAAGCAGGATGTTCGCTTTCTGTTGCTCCAGAATCTGGACCACGTACCCAGGGACTCGGGCAATGGCAAATATTGAAATGAACAGGTCTTCAGGGATGCCTAGTAAGTAGTAGACAGAGCCTGACCAGAAGTCCACGTTGACGCAGATGCCACGCGCCGCATAGGGGCGCATCTGCTCCTCAACTTTGCTGAGGATGCGGAACCACTGAGGTTGACCTTTCTTCTCTGCAAGAAGCTGAGAGCCTGACCTGAGGTGCCGTGCCCTGGGATCCTCCGCCTTATAGACGCGGTGACCAAACCCCATGATGCGCTCACGGCGCTCACGGCGGCCTTTGAGATACTCTTCCACGTTTGATTCATCGCCAATTTCCAGGGCCATCTTCATGACGCCTTCAGCAGCTCCGCCGTGCAGCGGGCCCTTTAGTGTGGCGATACCGGATACCACTCCGGCATGCAGGTCAGCTTCTGTGCTGGCTGTGACCCGGGCGGCAAATGCGGATGCGTTGGAACCATGGTCCAAGTGGACAATGAAGTCTTTGTCCATGAGTTCAATAGTGTCTTTATCCTGTCGCTCTCCCAGCAGCATGTAGAGGAAGTTGCCGGAGTGGTTGAGACTAGCGTCTGGTTTGACCACGGGCTGGTTGCTGCGCAAGCGGTGATGGGCAGCGACGATGGTGGCTGCCTGGGCCGTAACCCTGATGCCTTTGCGGAGAGTGGCCTCTCTGGACTTGTCTTCAGTCTCCGGGTCAAATGCGGACAAAGCTGACATGGCGGTGCGAAGTACGTCCATGGGATGGGCGTGTTTCGTTTTATCAATGATGTCATAGACCTCTTCTGGGAGGTCACGGGCTGCGCGGAGTGCGGAATCAAATCCATCAAGCTGTGCTTGAGTGGGAAGGCTGCCGTGCATTAGGAGGTAGACAGTCTCTTCAAAGGACGAATTCTCTGCCAGGTCATGGATGTCATAGCCCTGATAGATGAGTTTCCCGATATCCCCGATTACATCGCTGGACTCGGTTGTGTCAAAGAATACATCCTTGAGTCCTCGCTTGAGTTCAATCCCTTCGACCTTTTGGGCCATTCTTCATCCTCCCCGGCGAGTTCTTAAGAAGCTTCCGTGGACTGATAATGCTGTAGCCATTTCAGGAAGCAAGCTACCACTATAATTAAAGCGTGCGGACTATACCAGACCGCACGAGTTCTCGCCAACAGCATCTAAAAGAAAATAAGTGTATGCGCGCCAGTTATGGTTTTCGGAGTCTCGGCTGCGGATTCCGCAGGTTTAGGCCATCCGGAAAGCTAAGTAAGTATAGCATTGGCAGCATGAAGTGTCAATCTGACATCGCGGCCACAAGTAGCCTCCGAAAGAACCGTTTTTGGGTTCCGGTGGCATCTCCTGTTTTTCTCTGTACGGTGTGCTTTTTGCGTGTCTTTTCGATTGACACTCCGTAGCCCTGGGGGTATCTTAAACGGTAGATTGCCACCTACTTGTAGGGTGCTGGAAATCTCACAAAATTCCGAACCCGTAACTTGCAGCGCAATCCTTCACTGAATTAAGTATCAAACGACACGCGCGGCACCGGATTAGGTAGCTTTTTAAGTAGATTGGCCGCAACTAATTACGGCGCTCCTTTGGAGGAATCTGGCATGGCCAGTCGAAATGAGATTGTTGTTCGGTTTGCAGGAGAGGGCGGTCAGGGAGTAGTAACGGCGGCAGAATTGCTCGCCAGGGCCGCTACGGCGGTGGGGTATCACGCCCTTACTTTTGCTACGTTCCCCTCTCAGATTCTTGGTGGGCCCACGTGGACCCAAGCACGCCTCTCCACTGAAATAGTGCGAAGCCCCGGTGATTCAGTGGACGTGCTGGTGGCCTTCAATGAGGAGGCTTACAACACCCACGAAGTAGAGGTCCGCGACGGGGGCGTGATCATGCACGACCCGTCCTTCACCCCAACACCCCGCGACGGCATCAAGTCCTTTTCCATCCCCTTTGACGAATTAGCCAAGCAGACAGGCGAGTCCCGGTCAGCCAATATGGTTGTGCTAGGAGCGCTAGCTCACTTGGTAAGCATGCCCCAGCAATACCTGGAGACCTTCTTGGAGAGCCGGTTCGCTGGGCGTGACCAGGTCATTAAAGCGAACCTCATGGCCTTAGGCCTAGGCAGGGACCAAGTAAAGGATGAAACGCCAATAGGTGACCTGGGGACTCCAAACCGGCCAGACTATGAACAGATATTCATCAAGGGCAATGATGCGCTCTCCATTGGCGCTCTTGCCGCAGGGTTGGACTACTACGTGGGCTACCCCATCTCACCCGCCACTCCCATCCTTATCTTCATGGAGCGACACTTGGTGGGAGAGGGCCAATTTGCTTACCAGGTCAGTTCAGAGATTGAGGCTATTGGCTCTCTGTTGGGAGGAGGGTTCTCCGGCAGAAAGGCAATGACCGCAACCTCAGGGCCTGGATTTTCTCTGATGTCAGAGGGTATTGGCCTCAGTTGGATGACGGAGATACCGTTGGTTGTTGTGGACGTCCAGCGCGGCGGCCCAGCCACCGGCCTACCCACCAAAACCGAACAGTCAGACCTCCTGGCCGCACTTCACCCCGCCCACGGCGACGTGGAGTTGCCGGTCATTGCACCAGGCACGGTGGAGGAGTGCTTCTACGCCGCTATTGTCGCCATCAACTGGGCGGAGCGGTACCAAGGCCCGGTGATTATTTTAAGTGAACACTCTCTGGCAGAACGGGCGCAGAATATCCCGAAGCCAGACGTCTCTGCGGTGAAGCCCGAGACTCGCGATATCTATAAGGGCGACGATGGCTACCTTCGCTACGAGGCGTGGGAGCGCTCTCCCATGCCCATCCCCGGTTCTCCCGGCGCTTACATTGCCAACGGGTCAGAGCACGACTCCTACGGGGACACGACTCACTTACCCAGCCGCCACGTCCAGATGACTGAGCGCCGCTTCAGCAAGCTCAAGCTGCTGGAGGATGGGACGTTTGAGAGTGAGAACACCAAGGAGCCCATAGCCCTGATGACGTGGGGCGGCTCCAAAGGTTCAACGCGAGACACTTACGAAGCGCTGAAGGAGGAGGGCGTCAACCTGGCGTGGTACTACACCATGTTCATAAATCCCCTACCCCCTGAACTCCTTAAGGAATTACGCCAAAAGGAATTGGTCATTGTGCCTGAGTTGAATTACCTAGGACAGTTTGCTAGCAGGCTCCGGTCTTTGGGCGTGAACGCTGAGGCAATCACCCAATACACTGGTCTGCCGTTCCGAGTAAGTGAGTTGGGCCAGCGCATAAAGGACCGTCTTGGATCCAGCGCTGCGCGGATGGTGAAGGCATGAGCGCAAAGAACCCCGAGTATGATTTTGCATGGTGCCCTGGCTGTGGCGACTTTGGAGTGCGCCGCGCCCTGGAATTTGCCATGAATGACCGGATGGTGAAGACAGAGCTTGCCATGGAGAACAATGTGGTTGTGGCGGGCATTGGCTGCTCAGGTAACCTAGTGCATCTGATGGAAGGCCCTCAGCCCTACGGCTTCCACGGCATTCACGGTCGTTCACTCCCCATAGCCATGGGAGTGAAGATGGCAAAGCCTGACCTGAACGTTGTGGTGGTTGCCGGAGACGGCGACTTCCTCAGCATTGGCATGGAGCACATTGGCCCTCAGGCCCAGCGGAACCTAGACATCTGTGCGGTTGTGATGGACAACGGAGTGTATGGCCTCACCAAGGGCCAGAGCTCTCCCACCACTGAGCTTGGCACCATTACCAGTTCCACTCCTTATGGCAAGATGGAGTCTCAACTGAACCCCATGGACCTCTACTTGGCTCTGGGCGTTTCATTCATTGCCTCTGGGTATTCCAGCAAGCCCCGTGAGTTGGCTGAGTACATCACTCAGGGCATGAACCACCCCGGCTTCTCCATTATCCATGTGCAGTCACCTTGCACTACGTATAACGACACGTATGAAGTCTTGAAGGGCAGCAAGGCCAAAGGCATAGCTCCAGGCACCTGGTACCTCCCCGAAGGCTACGACCCCACAGACCGTGAGGCAGCCCGTCAGGCGGTGAACACAGCCGGTGTGCCTTTGGGCATCATCTACAATGATGAGAGCAGGCCAACGCTGACACAGAAGATTGAGGATGCCCGCGCGGTGGCGAAGCCTTCCACTGCCGCTGAGTTGATAGAGTCTCTGATCATTTAGCCTCAGAGCTGCGGAATTGTTGAGCATGATAAAAGGCCCGGTGCTGAATGCACCGGGCCTTTTACGTATGGTTTATACGGAATCAGCAGTTAGCCTTGCGTACGCTTCAAGTACGGTGCCAATTGCTCACGCCG
>Ga0302135_10000590_pt1 | contig 21967 bp, 16 predicted proteins | sample CBN3_surface_MG_FD_203119 | JGI IMG/M metagenome (GOLD analysis project Ga0302135, IMG submission 203119) | Marine microbial communities from Western Arctic Ocean, Canada - CBN3_32.1 | ecosystem: Environmental > Aquatic > Marine > Oceanic | place: Canada: Western Arctic Ocean | collected...
GGTGGATGAGTGCAGTGGACTTGGAGTGCTGGCGCCAGACATCGAGGGCCAGGTACCGCCAGATGAGACCGCGCATCACCCGCGGGGCAATCTCCGGTCGAACGGTCCGCACGTACTCCCGGCGAAGCACACGGGCGTGCTGGAACCTCGGCGGCCAGGATAGACCCGCCGGTGCGTTCTCCGGCGTGAAGAGCGAGAACCGCTGGCGAACCAGGCTCGATGCGCCGCCTTGCCGACGAAACCACAGGTCCGCCTGCACTTGGCGGAACTCGCCCTGCAGCGTCAACTCGAGCATCAATAGCCGATCCGGAAGCATCACCGGCCGGAATACGCCGGCGCGGCGCAGGGCGTCGATTCGCATCAAGCCGTACACGAGGTCACCGGCGCCGACCGCCTCACCGGAGAAGCGGAGCCAGCGCACATCGGCCGCCCGGATGCCGACCGTATCGAAGGTCTTTGGCTGCTTTTCCCACAGCTTGCCTGCCTCGTCGATCCGGCGGGTGCGAGGGTAGGCGAGCACGGCCTCCGAATGCGCGTCCAGTTCCGCACGCGTCAGGCGCAACCAGTCCGGATGCCAACGGTCGTGGTCACTCGCCCAGGCGAAATAGCGCGCGCCCGCAAAATGCCCGAGCGCAAGGTCCACCGCACTACGCCAGCTCTGCACCATCCCCTGCCGCGCGGGATGCCGCTCGAACCGGATACGTGAGTCCCTGGCCGCATAGGCACGCGCGATCTCTGGAGTGGCGTCGCTCGACCCGTCGTCGAGCAGCAACAGGCCAAAGTCGGGGTCCGACTGGGTCAACAACGAGTCGATCGCTTCAGGCAGATGCCGCGCGTTGTTGTGCAGCGTCATCCCGAACGCGACCGCTGGGGTCATGCCGATACCATTTTCTCCAGCACGAGCACGCGATTCTTCTTGCCCCAGTCCATGCGCTCCTCGAGGTCCGGACGCGACCGGCAGCCCTCGAGAACGAAGAGGAGCCGCAGCATGTCCTTGTTCAGGAGCGTGATGTGCGACGGGTCCACATCGAACTGCGTCGTGAAATCAAGCAGACTCGCCGGACTCGGATGAAAGCGGGTGGTCACGTACACGAACTTCGAGGTCATTCGCACCATATTGGCCACAGTTCGCCTGACCTGCAACGCCGTAAGGTGCTCCATGACCTCGCGGCAGATGACCAGGTCGTAGGCGTCCGCCGGCTTGAGCGTCGGGTCGGTGACCTGGCCCACCGTGATACGGTCGCGCACCTGCGACGTGGCCAGTTGCCTGCTGCTCTCGGCGAAATCGACCCCCTCCACATCAACACCAAGCTCCCACAGGAGGTGCATCAGTGCCCCAGGGCCGCAGCCAAGGTCCAGCACCTTGCTCGCCTGGAAGACTTCCTTGATGAGCGAAGGGTTCTTCGCCTCGATCTGGCGTCGCGTCTCGAGGGAATAGTTGTTTCCCTCAGCTCGCCAATCGCCCGTGAAGTACTCCGAATCGTAGTGCGTGGATCCTACGGCCTGCTGCGCGAGGATCGCCTGTTCGAACTCCGTAACGTTCATGCTGTGTTCTGCCTGTCGAGAAACTGTTGGAGGATGCGACTCGACGAATCGAGCGCGGTGGGGAGACACACGATACCGATGTTGTGTTCTGTACAGATTTCCACCTGAGCGGGCGGAAGCCGGCCGGCCCAGTCCTTGCCCTTGACGTAGTACCTCGGCCGGAGGGTGCGCAGAATCGTTTCCGTGTCGTGCCGGTTGACGTGGGTAAAGGAAATGTACCGAATCGCGTCGATCACGAGGGCGCGATGGTCCTCGGAGAGCAGCGGCGCATGCTTGCCCCGGACGTAGTTGTCAGATGCCACGTTGCAGAGCAATGGCACCTCCACGCCTGGCAGGGCAGCCCGGAGGTAGTCTGCGGCGGCCCGGAAGTACTCGATATGCCCGTGATGTAGCGGATCGAAAGCGCCGTCCACCATGGCCACCCGACCCCGGTAGTGATCCAGTTCGTCGAAAGTCAGAATCATCGAGGTTACAAACTAGTCAGTGGGACCCACCACCAGCCCCTTGTCCTTCAGTTCGCCAAGTGCCTGGTCGAAGAAGTCCACTGCGACGTCGGGGGTCGTCTTCGCCCAGTCGATGAGTTCGGCGAAACCGGCCTCGAGCGACACACGCGGCGAGAAGCCGAGGGTGTCACGGGCGCGAGTGATGTCAGCCGTGTTGTGGCGCACGTCGAACGTCCGTCCAGCCTGAGTGACCTGCGGCTCGATCGTACTCCCGAGCAACGCCTGCAACACCCGCGCGATCTCGAGGATCGTCACCGTCTGGCCAGAGCCGACGTTGACCGGAAGGTAGTCGGCGCCGGATGTCTCCAGCATCAGCATCAGACAATCCACGACGTCGTGTATCGAGACGAAGTCGCGCAATTGCCCGCCGTCCTCGAATACCACTGGCGCCTTCCCGTTCAACAGACGGCTCAACCAGATCGCGGCCACCCCCGCATACGGGTTACTCAGGCTCTGCCGAGGACCGTATACGTTAAAAAAACGCGGAGCCACCGACGGGATGCCGTAGGTCTTTCCGATGAGCAGCACCATCTCCTCCTGGTGGTACTTCGTCATCGAATAGATATTGTCCCGGTACAGCGGCTTGTCTTCCGGCGTCGGAACCGAACGTGCATGAGCGCCGCAGGTAGGACAGCGCTGCTCCCAGTCGCGCGCGGCGAGTTGCGCTTCGGGCCGGATGCCCGGGGCCACCGCGCCACACGAGGCACACGCGTAGGCTCCCTCGCCGTACACACCGATCGACGAGGCCACGATCACTTTCTTCACGCTGTGCCGCGCGTTGACGAGGATGTCGAGCAGCAGCGCCGTGCCGCGGGTGTTCACGTCCACGTACCGATCGACCTGGTACATGCTCTGTCCGATACTGACCGCCGCCGCGAAGTGCACCACCGCCTGCGACTCGATCACGAGTGGCTCGAAGACCGCACGATCGCGGACATCACCCCGCACGTAGCGTGCCTTCGCATTGGCATAGGACGGCCAAGTGCCGGATCGGTGCACCTGGGGCTCGAGGCTATCGAGTACGGTCACCTCGTACCCGCGGGTCACCAGTGCATCGACGAGATGCGACCCGATGTATCCGGCCCCGCCCGTGACGAGCACTTTACGAATGGTCAAGGATCCTCCGTTCCGCTTCCGCCCAATCTTCCGGGCCGTCGATCGTGACGGACTCGTGCGGCGGCACGATCATCGGGCGACAGTCATCGCCGTAGAGCGACCCCTTCTCGGCCAACGTGCGGCGCCAGAAGGTGTACACCGTCCCGTCGCGTACGTAGGCCTGTCGCGCGTCCTGACGTCTCGTGATGCGCTCTCCCTCTGGAAGAAACGCCACGAGCCGGCCGGCCTCCACGCTCATCACGTAATCCGGAGAGAGATGACGCGGCAGTTTCAGCACGCTCACCACCGAATCGGCGCCCGTCTCCCGCAGCAACGCTACCGAACGCCGGATGTGCGCCGCGCTGCGGAGCGGCGACGTGGGCTGCAGCAGAACAATGATCTCGGCTACCCATCCCTCGGCGGCGAGCGCGTCGACGGCGTGCGCCACGACCGGCAGCATCGCCGTGTCATCCTGCGCCAGCGTCGCCGGTCTCATGAACGGTGTCTCCAGCCCGACGGCGCGACCAGCGGCGGCGATCTCCTCAGAGTCCGTGGATAGTAACATCCGGTCCACCACTCGGGATCCGCGTGCGGCCTCGGCAACATAGGCTAGGAGTGACTTACCGTGGAGCGGTCGGATGTTCTTGCCTGGCAACCCCTTGGACCCACCCCGAGCCGGCACGAGACCCAGCACAAGACTCATCCTGAACGAGGCGCATTCTGCACGAATCGCATCTCCCGCATGTGGAAGCGCAGAAACTCGCGCGACGTGACCGCCTTGGGATTCGGAACCGTCGGCCGGCACACGTAGCTGACGTGGAGATGGTCAGCCGCGAGGTCCGTCCGCAGCACCACGAACCCGGCCTGTGCCAGGAATGCCCGCATCGTCTCCTGCGTCAGATAGTACGGGTGATCGATTTTGACGGCCTCCTCCACCGACCAACTGCGCAAGTAGGCCGCACGAAAGTCGACGATGTCCACGAACAGGAGACCTCCCGGGTTGATCAGTTCACGGATGCGCCTCAAGGTGCCGCGCACGTCCAACAGGTGATCCACCGTTTGAAAGAGCGCAACCACATCGAAGCGGCGCGGCCCTGGGTCGAAATCCTCGACGAGCGCCGTGATCGTCTCGAGGCCCAGCAGTCTAGCTTCGTCGACCTCAAGCGGCGCCGGGTCCAGCACGGCCGCCTCGAGCCCGAAGGCTTGCGATAGGTGGTGCGCAACGATGCCGGTGGAGCCACCGATATCGAGCAACGTCTTCAGGCCTGACCCGCTGAGGAACGGAGTCAGCAACGCTGCTCGATCGATCGCGTAGGCGCGCTGTTCGTCCTGGATGGTGTGGGCGTCGATAAGGCGCCCATGGTAGGCGCTGACGAGCGGTCGATATCCGTCCTGGTAGAACCGCCCATAGGCCTCGCCTGTCATCACCGGGCTGAGGAATACCAGGCCGCACGTCTCGCAGACGTACGCCTGCGCTGGGTACCCGTAGCGGTCGCGATGCGTCAACACGACGAAGGTGGACCGTCCGCAGAGGTTGCAGGCTTCGACGGATCTGAGCGGCTGGGCCGCAAAGTCGAACGGGAGCGCCGCGAGCCGCTCGGCGCGCGGTTGTGAGAAATCGATCATGCGTCTACTTTCGAGGAAGACGGCAACGCTGCCAGGCCAAGACCGAGCGGTGCGAGCGCGCCGAGGTCGAACGGGGTGAACCGGCCACCCTCGATCAGGCGATAGACCCGGCGGGCGAGGTGCAGATGCACGTTGAGGAACTTGGCGTCGGTCATCACAGCGGTCGTGTCAGTGCCAAGCATCGGGGCCAGCCAGGCGATGCTGCCGCATGTTCCGATAAACGCTGTCGCGTTCGCGATGATGCGCGTCTGCACGGCGAGATTGTCCTGCGGTGTCATCCACTCACGCGCGCTGATCACGCGCGCACCCAGCGGCACTGCGAACTCCCCGTGCTCGTCGAGCGCGAGTCCTGTGTCGAGCAGCACGATCGGATACTTCTCGGCCACGCCGGCCAAGAGGCCCCGCAGGAGCCTCCGCGTGTCTGGCGTGTCCTGCAGCGACTGTGCGGCATACAACTTCACCGCGACGTAATTGTCCGGAAGGCCTGGCAGTGGTACCGCCTCGACGGGCGGTGCGACGATTTTCCTGTAGAGCGTGTGCCCGTCGGCGAAACCGAGCGGCCGGTTCCCCGCCCAGAACTGCCGAAACAGCTGATACATCAACGACGGATGCAGCACGCTCACGCTCGACACACCCCACTCGGCCTGGGCCTGGTCCACGAGCCGCTGCTCGAAGGGGGATATCGTCCACTGCTTGATCGTGCCGCCGGGCGCGTCGCTGCGCTCGGCGTTGTACGCCGCAAACTGGGCGGGCGTGACGCGGTCGAAGATCTCCAGGTAGTTGGGTGTGATGTCCGCGTACCACGACGCGGTGCCGCCACGCGAGAGAATGAGCAGCCGATCGGGTCGGATGTGGTACGCCGACGCAAACCATCGAACGAAGGGTACCCAATAGAGCGCCTCGTAGCCGACCTCGGACACCCACGGCCCGACGACGATGGGCCGCCCCGCATCGGCCAGACGCTCCATCTCCTGCTCGAGACTGATCTCGACACGTAGCTCCGACCATCGTTCGTGAACCCGCTTGCGGCGCACACGCCACCGTTGGATGGGGCGACGCATGCCCCAGATCCGAAAGGCCAGCTTGCGCGATAGATTCTTCACGACGAGTGGTGCATGACCGATCCGGTCGATCGTGATCTTCCACGGACGCCGAAGTTTCCGTGCCCACATTCCCCATACGTGCGATGCACGCCGGCTCCGTCGTTGCCAGCCCTTGGACACGCGCACCCCGGTGCGGTTGCACGCCTTCCAGAATTCGTGGCGGGTCGTCTTGAGACTGCGGCGGGCCTCAGCCACCCAGTAGCGCTTCTGCTGCCGCGCAAATGTGTCGACTCGCTGCAGGCGAGACATCTCGGTCATGTGTGCCGGTGAACGGTCCTCAATAGGTCAGGCGTTTGTCGATCGTGAGTTCGGCAGTGGCCAGGCAATCGGCAATGCGCTGGCCCGCGCCGCCGTCGCCGTAGAGCGAATCTCGATCTGGACGCCCTCGCCGCATGTGCTCGCGGATGGCCTCGCCGATCTCGGTTCGGTCATGGTTGACGTCTAGCACGTTGAGGCCACGTTCGCGACCCTGCTGGCGTGATCCGATGTTCACCGCGGGCACCCCGAGGAACGAGCACTCGCGAATCGCGACACTGGAGTTACCGACAATCGCCGTCGCCCCGCACAGCAATCGCAGAAAATCCTCTGGAAACATGTTGCGGAAGAAGTGGAATCCGGCTGGCTTCTCTCTTTCGCGGAACATGCGAACACCCTTCGATGTGCCATCAGACCCGGCATCGACGTTGGGCCAAAACCAGAGCACCGGCAGCCCGGCATCCTTCACGGCGTACAACGTCTCCTCGACCTGCGCCCGAGCTGCCTCGTGCTCCGTTGTGACAGGGTGCTGCATCACCACCAGGTAGCCCGCCGACAGATCGTCGCGCGGGCCAACGCCCCCGTACTTCAGGAACGGGTCGAAATCGAGAGCGGGACTGGCGGCCACCTCGGCAGCAATATCGATCGACGGACAGCCAGTCAGGATCACGCTCGACGGTTCCTCGCCAAGCCGGATCACGCGCTCCCGCGCCTTCTCGGTGGAGACCAGGTGCAGGTTCGCGAGCTTGGTGACGGCATGGCGTACCTTCTCGTCGATCGAACCCGTCACCTCGCCGCCCTGCACGTGCACGAGAGGCAGATTCATGTAGGCGGCGGCGACGGCGGTTGCGAGCGTCTCGTAACGGTCGGCCACGGTGACCACCGCATCCGGCCGCAGGTTGTCGAGCACCGTGGCCAGTTCCACCAGACCAAGACCGGTAGACTTCGCGGATGTGACCAGGTTCTCACCCTCGACGACCATGTACACCCGCGCTGCTGGCTCGAAGCCATCGTGCTCGATCGCCTCGATCGCGTTGCCGTACCGCTCGAGGAGCGCCGAGGCCGCCACGACCAATTGCAACTCGAGGTCGGGATGCTGCTTGATGGCCTCGAGAGCGGTTCGTATGCGCGAATAGCTCGGCCGTGCAGTCACGACGACGCAGATTTTTCGTTTGCGCTTCATCGGATTATCGCTCACCAAGGTCCTCATCGCTGATGATGTCGTCCAGGGACACCGACCGTCGCAGCACCCTGCCGATGACGTCGGCCCAACGGGACGGCGGCAGGCCATCGCCGGGTTTCTTGAGCACCAGATGGTCCGCACTGAGGACGGTGCCAGCCGGAAGCGCCGTCCTCGCCACGATGCTTCGAGAGAACATGCTTCGCAACGGCGCCGTGGCCGCTGCCGCCGCGTCCTTGTCCACCGGATGGGCCCGCATCGTCTCGATGAACCGAACGCCGTCCACGAGTTGACGCAACTCGGCGGTGGTGAGCGATGCCGGCACGTCCGGGCCAAACATCTCACGGCTCAGCGTGACGTGTACCTCGATCATGTCGGCGCCGATCGCCGCCGCCGCCAGCCCAGCGTAGATCCTGGCCGAGTGGTCCGACAGGCCCACAGGGCAATCGTAACGCTCTCGAAAGAACGGAATCATGTTCAGCCCCACCTGTTCCGGCGGGCAGGGGTAGGCCGTGGTGCACTGCAGCACCCCCACCGGGATTCCGCGAGCCCGAACGCGGGCCACGGCCGCGTCTGTCTCGGCGAGCGCGCTCATGCCGGTCGACAGCACGATCGGAATGCCAGTCTGCAGCATCCGATCGAGGAATACGCTGTTGCCGGCATCCCCGGACGGAACCTTCCAGAAGGGCTGACCCACCCGTTCGAGCCACTCGATAGCCTCGAGCGAAAACGGCGAGCTGACAAAATGAAGCCCACGCTCGCGGCAATGGGTGGCCAGTTCGTGCCACTGGGCTTCGGTGAACTCGGTACGCCGCCAGTAGTCGAACCGGGTAGCGTCCTGACGACTGAATGCGACGCGGAACGGTTCGGCCGCCGTGCTCTCCGCTGCGGCGATGTGGGTTTGGAACTTCACGGCATCGGCGCCCGCGGCAGCGATCGCATCGATGAAAGCATGGGCCAGGCCGAGGCTTCCGTCGTGAGCGAGGCCTACCTCCCCCACGATGAGACACGATTCGCCGAAGAGAGGTGTCGTCATGTCAGGTCCTTGGCAGACTCGGGAGCCCCCGTAGATCGACCGGACTGAACCGGCCGGCACCTTCGAGCCGCGCGCTCGTGCGAAGCGCCACGCCCAAGTGATTATGCAGGAACTCATCGTCGGCGAAGAGGGCCGACGTGTCCACTCCGAGCCTGGGCGCCAGCCACGTGATGCTGCCGCAGGTGCCCACGTAGACGCTCGCGCCGGCCACGATCTGGGTCTGTGCAGCGAGGTTTGTGGTGGGCTGCATCAGGTCGCGGGCGTTGACGAGGCGCGGGTGGGCGCCAAGTGCATAGTCCGTGTGGTCGTCCACCGAAAGCCCCGTCTCCAGTAGCACCACGGGCATCTGCTCGGACAATTCGTCCACGATTCGTCTGACTTGGCGGCGCACGTCCGGACGATCGGGCATCGAGCGGGCCGCGTACAACTTGACCGCTGCATATTTCGCGGGCAGTTGCGTGCGGTCGATGACCGACGGGGGACGCTGCAGGTTGAAACGTGTGTGCGCGTCGATGAATCCCATGGCTCGGTGGCCCGACCAGAACAACGCGAACAACCGAAACATAATCGACGGGTGCAGCACCCTGGCGCCCTCGAGGCCGAGCGTCCGGGTTGCGTGGGCGATGAGGTCATCGTCGAGCCGCGAGCGGCCAGACTGCTTCTGCTCGGCTCGCGCCGCGTTCCTCCGGGCGAATTCGGCTGGCGGCACGGCATCCCACATCTCCACATAACGCGACGCCACGCCGTCGTACCACGAGGCCACGCCCCCGCGTGACACCGCCACCGCTCGTGACGGATCGAGCTGGTAGGCGACGCGGATCCACTCCAGAAACGGAATCCAGTAGAGGACCTCGTAGCCGACCTCGGCCAGCCATGGGCCGAGAATCACCGGGCCGTCGCCTTGGGTGATCTGTGCGAGTTCACGTTCCGCGCTCCACTCGGTGCGATTCCACGCCCACTGGTCGAGCAAATCGCGACGGACACCTCCGAGTTCGCGCAACGGGCGGCGCACGCGCTTGATGACGACGCGGGCGGCGTTGACGCTTGCGTTCTTGCCGCTCTCCGCCACGCCTTCGCAGAAATGCACGACGTCCTTGCAGCCTTCGCCGCCGCGCTTCCATTCGTGGCGCATTCGGCCCCGTGCCCGACGCCACTGTCGGGCGGTCAGGTTGCGCGCCGCGATGAGCGGACTGGTCCCCGCCATCACCCGGTGACCACTCGTGCCCCTTCGCCGCCAAAGGCCAGATGCAGGGCCCCGAGACGGCGCACGTCCACCTCGGTGAACGAGCCAGCCCCCAGACCGGCAAACATGCGCTTCGCCACCTCGAGATGATCGAAGCGGAAACCCTGGGGATGGGAGTAGAACGTGACGGCGTCGGTACCCACGAGCGGCGCCAGATAGGAAAATCCGCCGTAGGTGCCGACGTAGGCCTGCGCCCCTCGAATGATCGCCGTCTGCACGGCAAGGTTGTTTTCGGGTGTCAGCAGGTGGCCGATGGTGTGCACGCGGCCTGGCGCGCCCCTTGGGTAGTCCTCGTGATCGTCGAACCGGATCCCCGTGTCGAGCAGCACGACATCGACCGATGATGTCAGGCGCTCGAGCAACTGGGTGACAAACGCTCGGTTCTCCGGCAAGTCCGGCAACGCCGTGTTGGCGTAGAACTTCGCGCAGACGTAGCGCGCCGGCAGTTGAGCCCGGACAGCGGCTTCGTCGGGCGACACGGGCACCTTGGCGAACGAGGCGAATGACTCGAGCAACGTCATCGGCGCGTGCTGCATCCAGTACAGGTGAAAGAGGCGGTACATCGCCGACGGGTGCAGCAACTCCGGCGCGGAGAGGCCGTGCCGAGCCTTGACGCGTCCGATGACGTCTCGGTCAAAGGCCGTCACCTCGGTGTGCTTCAGCCGACCGCCACCATCGCTGATGCGCGCATCGTTCCCGGCGCGGAACTCGGCCGGCGTCATGTAATTGAAGACGTCGTCGTACTTGGACGCGAACGGCCGGTACCACGGCGCGCTGCCGCCCCGCGACACGACCAGCAGGCGCTCCGGCTCGAGACTGCCAGTCTCGCACACCCACCTCAGGAACGGAATCCAGTAGAGCAGTTCGAAGCCGGCCTCACTGACCCAGGGGCCAACGATGACGGGTCCGTCGTGCGCGGACAGCCGCTCGACCAGCGCCCGAGTCTCGAGTGCCTCCTTGGAATGAGCGCCAGCCAACCTCTTGGCCGGATCGCGGCCTTTCCCAACCTTCGGGGCGATGATCGACGGCCGCAGCCGAGTCGCCGATGGCATCCCTGGCGAGGTGTCGTCGGCGGTCTCGACGTACTTGGCCAAGTGCGTCTTCGGCTTCGGCGGTGTCGTTCGAAGGTCGAGAGCCGCCACGATCAAAGGCCACGCCGTGCGCCAAAGCCGCGCGGCTATTCCTCCGCCGGCCGCCGGCGGACGCGGACGAGCCGCCGCCGCCTCGATGGCATCGACGAACACTGGCGTCGCAGGCGTATCCAACGCAAGCGGACGGATGAACGCCTCGACAAACGCCTCGCTCTTCGGATCGGGGCCGTCCGGGCCGGCGAGCCGCGCCGAAAGCTGGGCGACGTGCTCCTCAAAGCGCCGCGCCACGTGCAGGAGTCCGCCCCCAGCCTCGAGGAGATAGCGAAAATGAAGCGTGCCCTCCTGGTTGTTCTTGGAGTACTTCGGCAGCAGGATCGTGTACACGGACTTGCCGACCACCGCCGCTTCGAGGAAGGCGGACGTGTTCAGGCCGACCACCGCCGCCGCGTAGTGCATCGAGTCGAAGTAGTCGTCCTTGGCAGTTTTGTCGACCGGATGGGCGCCCCAGAGCGCCACGTCGCCGAGGGCCGAGAGATCCACGTTCTTCCAGTCGTCCATGCGGGCCGGGTGCGGGCGGATGAGAATGCCTGCCGAACGGAGCACCGGGTCCCCGCTCTCCCTGATCCGGCGCGCCCATTTCTCCACGAAGATCGGCTCGTCTGCCGTTCCGCGGAAGAGCGACGAGCAGACGTATAGCAGAAACGGTCGGTCCGTCGGCAGTCCCACACGCGCACAGAATGCCTCGCGCGGCCTCGACGGCTGCCGGCCGAACCACTGGTCAAAGCCCTGCGCACCGGTCACGACCACCCTGCGCGCCGGCAGGCCGTGCATGGTTATGGCCTCGCGCTTTTGAATGGAATTCCACACGGTGACCAGGTCCGGCCTACTGCGAAGGCGAGCCTTGCTCGACAAGTGGTCCCAGCTCCCGACACAGAGCACGGTGCGACGGCTCTCCGCCTGAGATGACACCAGGAGATCGAGTTGCGGCGAACCGAGGTCGATGAGCGGCGTCAGAAGTGTGATGTCCGGGTCCTGCTCCGCGAGGTACGCATCGATGTCGAGCGTAACGGGTGCACAGCGCTCGGCGACACCAAGCACCGCGGCCAGCAGACGGCGCCCCGGGCTAGACCTGAGAATCGGCAACCGAGCAAGCGCAACCATCCGCGTCGGCGTCCGTCGAGCGGCCCGAGCGCGCAGATGCGGTGTGGCATCGTAGGCCACGTCGAGAAACCGCAGATAGTCGAGGCTGATCCGGAGGTGGCGAACGGCCACGGGGTCTTCCGACTCCCGCCGGGTCGGATACATCCCCATCGTGACGGCCGGAAATCGTGCCACGATGCGCTCCACCATGTCGCGCCCGCCCAGAGTTTCCTCTCGTTCAGCCGCCAGGTGAATTTGGTGGCCGCGCTCGGCAAGCAGAATAATGGCGCTCTCGAAATTCCGGAGGTAGGAGAAGTGGCGCGCAAGGAAGAGTACCTTCATCTCAGGCGGGCTTCCGGACCGACCCATCGGCCGCCGACACGTCGCTCAGCCGCAAGAGACCTTCGCCGAACCCCGCGAATACCTGCTCGGCCAATTCAAGATGGCGACGGGAGAACCCGGCAGCATTCGAGAAGAAGGCCGACGCCGGCACCCGGCAGAACGGCGCCAGGTAGGCGAAGCCCCCATACGTGCCTGCCCAGGCGCGAGCGCCCGCCACGATCGCCGTCTGAACGCCCAAGTTCGTTGCCGGTGTAAGCGACGCACGAATGCCGTGCGCGGCCATCTGTTCCTCTTCCGCCCACGCGAGATGATCGTCCACGCGCAGGCCCGTCACGAGCGACACGACGGGACCGTCCTTGGCGAGGTCGCGTACCACGGTGGCCGCGCAGGCGCGGTTCTCAGGCGTCGACGGAAAACACTCGTTGAAGTAGAACTTGACCGTGGCGTAGCCCGCCGGCAATGGCGGCTCGGCGACCGGCGCCTCGAAGGCGCGAAAACGCGCATGCTGCTCCACCCAGGCGCTGGTGCGGTGTCCCCACCAGTACGGATTCATTAACTCGAACATCATCGAGGGGTCGAGGACCTTCGGGTCGCGCAGACCAAGGGACGACGACACTCTCGAAACGATCTCGCGCTCGACCCCTGTGGTCCGAACCTGCTTCTGCTCACCCACCGCGGCCAGTCGTGCGCGGTTGCGCACGTCGAATTCCTCTGGCGTCAGGTGGTCGAACACGTCTGCATAGCGCTGAGTGACGTGGCGGTACCAGGCCGCCGTGCCGCCGCGCGACACGACGATGAGCCGCGCTGGATCGAGGCCCCCCGCCTCGACGGCCCACTGGAGAAACGGCACCCAGTAGAGCAACTCGAACCCCACTTCGCCGAGCCACGGCCCCACCACCACGTCGTCTCCGGACGCCGCGAGCGCGGTCAGGCGACGACGCGCACGTCGGCTGCTGCGATCGCTGAGCACATCGCTTAGCTGCCGGCGAACCGTCCGCGGCAAGAGCCCGCGCAAGATCTCCTTCATCGCCCAGTGCCTGGCCGGCGGGCCCCTGTCAACGCGTGTGCCCGACTGGCACCTGGGTGCCAAGGACCAAATGTTGCGTCAGGTTCAAGACGTTCACGTCCTTGATGTCGAGTGGTATGAACGAGCCTCCACGGAGCCCAGAGAACACGCGCCGCGCGACATCCAGATGGTCGAACCGAAAACCTGTCGGATGGGAGTAGAACGCCACAGTGTTTGTCCCGACGAACGGCCCGAGATACGAGAAGCCGCCGTAGGTGCACACCAAGGCCCGTGCTCCGGCGATCACGCGCGTTTGCACGTCAAGGTTTGTCGCGGGCGTCATCAGGTGATCGACCGTGTGCACTCGGGTTCGAACCTCAGACGGATAGTCCGCATGGTCGTCGAACCGAACGCCCGCGTTGAGCACGACGACGTCAGACGACTGGCTCAACTCGCCCACGACCTGTGCGACGAAGGCGCGGTTCTCAGGCGTGTCGGGCAACGCACCGTTGGCGTAGAACTTCACGGCGACGTATTCAGCAGGGAGCGCGCTCGCCAGGTCGCCGAGCGTCTGCTTCGGCAACCGGCCGTAAGAGGTGAAATGATCGACGAGCGAGATCGGCGCAAGCTGGCGCCAGTAGGAATTGAAGAGCCGGTACATCAACGACGGGTGCAAAAGACGGTATTTCCCGAGGCCGCGCTCGCGGGCAACCCGATCGGCGATCTCCTTGTCAAATGGCGACACGTCTCTGTGCTTGAGCCGTCCACCCTGGCTGGCGATGCGCTCCTCATTGCGGCGCAGGAACTCCTCGGGCGGATAGAAATCGAACACGTCGTCGTAGTTGGGCGACAACTGCCTGTACCAAGACCCGGCCCCGCCTCGCGAAACGATGAAGAGGCGACTCGGATCGAGGTTGGCGTGTGCGCGGGCCCACTTGAGAAATGGAATCCAGTACAGCAACTCGAAGCCGGTCTCCGTGAACCATGGACCGACGATGATCGGCTCACGCGAATAACCGAGCAGGGCCACCTCCTCGTGCGCCGCTCGCGCCTCCGGGATGCGCGCGGCGAGCGTACCCTTGGCGGGGTCCGGGCCACGGCCGAGCTTCGGCATCAGCGCACTGGCCTTCGTGCTTGGACTGGCCTCGACGACACCGAGCCGTACGAGCAACCACCATTTCACCAGCGACAGCCGCTTGTGGATCGCGCGCTTGGTGGTCCTTAGCCCCTTTCCCCGTATGTTGCGCACGGCCGAAACGAGGGTGACGCGTAGGGTGGTGACCGCGTACCAGGGTAGGAGTAGCGCGTGGGCGATCGGTTCCGGGCCCTGCCTCGCGTCCAAGGGGAGGGCCGCTCGAGGCGCAGCGGCAACCTGCTCAATCGCATCAGCGAACCGCGGCGTTGCTGCCTCCCCTAGGCCGATGGGACGGACGAACAACTCGACGAATCGTTGGCTCCGTGGGTCCGGTGCGTGAGGCCGCATCACCGCATCCGCGAGCTGAGCCTCATGTTCCTCCATGGTGCGCGCCGCATAGAGCAGACCGTGGTCGGGATCCAGCAGGTAGTGAAAATGGATCGTACCCTCCTGATTGGACGCGGACAGCTCAGGGAGGAGCACGGTATAGACCGGGCGTCCGGCAATTGCCGCCTCGATGAACGCGCTCGTGTTCACCCCCACAACGGCCTGACTATGGAACAGTGCGTCGAAGTAGTCGTTCTGGGACTCCTCGTCGATCGGGTGCTCACCGTACAGGACGACGTCGCGATAGCCGCTGAGATCGAGGCTTCCCCACTCCTCGAGGCGCTGGGGGTGCGGGCGGACGAGGATCGGGATGTCGCGGAGGCGCGGATCGTCCGAGGCGCGGATCCGCTGCACCCATCGCTCCACGAACCGAGGCTCATTGCCGGTTCCACGGAAGAGCGACGAGCAGACGTAGAGCAGATACGGGCCGCCCGACGGGAGACCGACGTGATTGAGGAACGCCTCGCGCGAACGCGCCGGCCGACGGTCGAACCACTTGTCGAAGCACTGGGCGCCCGTCACGACGACACGGTCGGGCGAAAGGCCGTGCAGCTCCACGGCCTCGGATCGCTGGGTTTCGTTCCAGACGGTGACCAGGTCCGGTGCCACCCGCAGGATTGCCTTGCTGGACAGGTGGTCCCAGCTACCAACGCACAGCACCGACGGAATGCCAGCGGCCTGCGCGCTCAACAGGTGATCGAGCTGCGGCATGCCGAGTTCGACGAGGGGCGTGATGAGGACGACGTCTGGCTGCTGGTCGCGGATGAAGCGGTCGAGCCCAGGGCTGCGCGGGATACCGCGTTCAAGTAAGCGGAGCCCACCTCCGACCAGGCGAAGGCCAGGCGCGCTTCTGAGCCCGGGCACACGCAGAAGAATCCGCAGGAGGCGCGGCGCTCGTGCGCCTGCTCGTGCTCTGAGCACCGGCGTAGCGGCGTAGCGAGGATCGAGAAATCGCAGGTAGTCCAGGCTGAGCTTGAGCGGCCGGCCGAGTTCCCGCCACCCGCCAGGCTCGCGACCAGGCGTCCAGCCGGCGGTGATGTTCGGGTGTTCGTCCGACAGCCGCTCCACGAGACGCTGACCGCCGACAAGCTCAAATTTGTCGGCCGAAATGTGGACCGTGTGACCGCGGCTGGCCAGCTCGACGACCACCGAATCGAAGTACCGGACGTACATGTAGTGCCGGACGAGGAACAGGATTCTCACGGCCCCGCCTCCGGGCGCACCAGCTTGGCCGCCTGCTTCCTGGCCTGGTCCTTCGCGCGTTTCTTGCTGTGCAAGTAGTCGGGCGCCTCGATCCACGCTCGGCCGCGGTCCGTCCTGTACGCTCGCCGCATGAGCCGCAGCGCCGCCCGTGACCAGGCGGTCGCGGCCATCTGGATCGGCGCGCGCTCCACGCGAGGGAGCGACTCAACGGCTTCCACGAAGATTGGCGTCGACGCATGGCCGAGGCCTTGTGGCCGAACGAACGTCTCCACGAATCGCCGGCTCCGGTCCCCGTCCGGCACCTCGCCACGAAGGGCGGCAGCCAACTGTGTCGCGTGTTCCGGGAGCGTGCGGGCCGCGCGGAGCAACGCCCGATCGCCGTCCAGAAGGTAATGAAAGTGAATCGTGCCTTCCTGGTTCTCGCGGTACGCCGGTGGCAGCACCGTGTAGACAGGACGGCCGGCAATGGCGCCTTCGATGAACGCGCTCGTGTTGAGACCAACGATAGCGGTGCTGTAGTGAAGGGAATCGAAGTAGTCGGCACGAGCCTCCGGCCCCACGGGGTTCGCCCCCCAGAGGGCGACGCGCGGCCACTGCGCCGTATCCACGGCTTCCCACTCGGCTAGCCGCTGCGGGTGCGGTCGCACCAGCACGTTCACCTCGCGAAGCGACGGGTCGTCTCCCTGACGCAGTGCGCGAATCCACTCGAGAACGAAGGTAGCCTCGGAAGGGCTGCCCTTGAAGAGCGCCGAGCAGACCCAGAGCACGAAGGGGCCGCTGTCGGACAGGCCGACCCGTGCGCAGAACGCTTCGCGCGAACGCGAGGGCTTCCGGTCGAACCACTGGTCAAAACACTGGGCGCCGGTGACGACCACGCGCTCGGGAGGCACGCCATGTAGTTCGATCGCTTCGCGCTGCTGCGTCGGATTCCAGACGAGCACGCGGTCGGGCAGCGTGCGAATGAGCGCCTTGCTGGACAGATGGTCCCAGCTCCAGACGCAGAGAGCGGTCGGTACGCCAAGCGCCTTCGCGGTGTACAGGTAGTCAAGTTCGGGCGAGGCCACGACGCCAAGGAGTGGCGTGATCAGTACCGCGTCAGGGGACTGCGCGCGGATATAGGACCTGATCTCCCGGCTGAGCGGGACCGATTGCTCGATCGCCCAGAGCCACCGCGCCAGCCGGCGGCGAACCAACGGCCAGCGAGCGACCGTCCGAGCCAGCGCGAGCACGAACCGGGGTGCGCGCTCGCGGGACCGCGCCTCGATGCGTGGCGCCGACGAATAGGCTGGGTCGAGATAGCGCAGGTAGTCGAGGCCAAGCCGTAGGCGCGTGGCGAGCCGATACCACTCGTCTGCCCGTGCCGGCGCACTTCCGGCAGTGATTCCCGGATAGTCGCGAGAGAGCCGCTCGACCATTTCGCGCCCGCCGAACGCCTCCTCACGACCAACCGCGATATGCACCTGATGTCCGTGTTCGGAGAGCAGGCGCAGCGCGGACTCGAAATTTCGCAGATACGTGAAGTGGCGCGCGAAGAACAGGACCTTCATGGCAGCGTCCCCGCGACGTGCCGGTACGACAGGTCGAGCTCCGCGGGGGCGACCCCTTCTTGCTGCTTCTTTCGGCTCGGCTTCTTCATCGCCTTCGTGTAGTCGGTGTCGAGCACCGCCACGTCGTCCAGCCGGTAGCGCCGGCCGATCACATCGCGCACGCTACCGAGTTGACGGTTGTAGCGAGAGCGATCCCGATTGAGGCTGTACACGTGTGGGCAGCGGCTCCGTTCGGCGATCGAGACGTAGCCCTCCACCTGAGCCTCGGTCATCTCCTGGAAAGACGCGACGTTCAACATCGCCAGAGGCCCGAACCCGACCACCGCGTCGGCCAGCGTGTTGGGCACGAAGACGATGTCCGCATCGCGCCAGTCGTCGACCCCGTTGGCGTCGACGCCCCAGAACACCTGCCGAGCCGCTGGCAGGAGCGCCGCGAGATACACGGACGAGAAGACGAAGAGCTCTGGTAAATCGATGATCACGTAGAGCGCAGCAGGCATCAGCGTCTTGATCTGGTAGGCCAGGCCGCCCCAGCCACCGCCCACTTCGACGATGACCGGGCGCTCCGCGGCGTGCAGCGCCTCGTACACACCAGCGAGGCGCATACCTACGAGCACCTCGAGGAATTTGATCGTGTCGAGATTGTAGAGACCGCCGTCGATGCGGTAGCCGAAGCCGCCGAGCGCCTCGGCCTCCGGGACAATGAGGTCTCGCCCACCCAGCGCCTCGAGCGCATGTAAACGCTTCTTGAATAGATCGCGCCTCTGGTCGTCCTGCACGCGGTAGTCATAGGCGCGGAGCCCGGTAATCCAGAAGGCATGGTGCCGTAGCTTGCGCACGATGAGCGGTGTGGCCTCGGCCATGTAGTCGATGAGGCCCAACTCTTCCGCCCAATACTCGCTCGGGGACGCGACATCATCCGTGGGCGCCGCCTTCACGTGCGCGATGGCCGCGCGAGCCCGTTGGTAAGCGTCCCACGCGCGCGACTCCACGGGCGTCAGGTCGGCGGTCGTCATGCGGCGGCGGCTCTGGTGCTCTTTTTGTCGGCTTTGCGTCGGCGGGCAGCAGCATGGAGCCCGCGCGCCAGCGGAGTCAGCGCTGCCCGGATGCACGAGTCCAGCATCCCCTGCGGCCGGCGCGGTGCGGGCCGCAGACTGGCCGTCGCGACCGCCTCGCGCACGAAGACCTCGGCGGCTGGCGTGCTCAGCCCGTGAGGACGAACGAAGCTCTCGATAAACGCACGACTCCGTGTCGCGAAACCGGTGGGGTCTTCCAGAATCCGCGCCACCTGCTCAAGGTGCTGCGACAAGTCAGGGGCGACGTGCAGAAGCCCACCGTTGACGTTTTTCAAGTGCTGAAAGTGCAGCGTGCCTTCCTGTTGCCCTTCGAATTCAGTCGCCTGGATCGTGCACACGGGCCGGCCGACAATGCCCGACTCGATCAGCGCACTGGTATTAACGCCAACGACGGCTACGCTGTGGTACATCGCGTCGAAGTACTCTGCCCGCGCCTCGGCGTCCACGGGATTGGCCCCGGCCCGCGGCCAGATCGACACGCGCCCGCCGGATGCGAGGTTCACCTCCCGCCACTGCTCTGCGTTCTGCGGATGCGGACGAATGAGAATATTGAGACGACGTACAGCGTCCTCCTTCGAAGCACGCAATGCATCGATCCACCTGCGAACGAAGGGCACTTCATGCGGCGTGATGAACGGCGATGAACAGAGATAGAGCAGCAGCGGCCGCACCGGGTCGAAACCGTGCGACGCGCAGAACGCCTCTCGGCTGTTCGCAGGTGTCATGCCGAACCAGTGGTCGTAGGCCTGCGCGCCGGTCACGACCAGGCGCTCCGGAGGAATGTCGTGAATCGTTTTGGCCTCTTCACGCTGGGCCTCGTTCCACACGACCACACGGTCGGGCACGGCATGCACGAGGCCTTTGGTCGTCAGATGATCCCAGCTTCCGACGCCCAGCATCGTCGGGATCCCAAGCCTGCGAGCGGCCTTCACGTAGTCCACCTGAGACGACCCGAAATAGAGCAGAGGCGTAATGAGCAGAAGGTCGGGCTTCTCTTTCTCGAGCAGCGCCACGACAGCCGGACTCGGCGGCAGCGCGCTGTCCAGTCGCCTGATCACAGAATGCATCACTCGACGCGCGGGAGCACCGCCAAGCGACAGCACGCGACCGACGATCGAGGCCACCGCCGGGGCCTGTTTGGCGGCGCGGGCGCGCAGGCTCGTGGCATGGCGGTACCGCGGCTCGAGGTAGCGCCAGTAGTCGCGGCAGAGCCGCATCTGAACCGCAAGGTGATACCAACGGTCGTCTTTCCGACCAGGCGCGTAGGCGTACGTCACGCTCGTGCCGTGGGCGCGAGTCAGGTTTTCAATCGTCTTCAACCCACCCAGACTCTCGCGGCGATCGGCGAGCAGGTGGATCGAGTGCCCCTCGGCCGCAAGCCGATGCAGCGCTGGCTCGAAATTGCGCAGGAAACCGAAATGGCTGACGGAAAAGAGGACCTTCACAGCGTATTGATCGGGATTTGTACAGGCTCCCGCCCTCTCACCTACAGCAACAAGCATGAGCCACCCCGTTCGAACCTAGGTGGGACGCGCAAAATGGCCGCCGTCTCGGTGCCTACGACTCGCCCCTGGTATGAATTTCGTTCTAAAAAACGTGGGCAGAATAACCGCGACCCACGCAGACCACAAAGGTCTGACCGCGATCCAAATCCAGGGCGATGTCGGTCAGTGTTTACGTCGTAACTAAAGGATATTAAACGATTTGTCGCTGATGGGTCAATCGAGTCAGGAAGGGGATCCGGAAGGGGTCGGCAGGGTTATCAAGGCGAGCTGAGCGTCACGCTTCGCCCGGTGATCGAGGTAGTCCTGGAGCATGCCGTCGGCGAAATTGTCGTACATCCGACGAACTGCGCCGGCGGAGAAGTCCTTGCGCTTGTACAGGCGGCCTCCACCCTCTTGAGGGGAGGCGGGGAGCGGCCCGGAACCGAGCGCCACCGCGGCTTGCAACATCACCTCCACTGCGGCCGTGATCGTACGGTTGCCGATGTTGTGCGGCCCATCGTCAGGGCGGACCTCGGCCCGAGCGTGCGACACGATTGGGCCGCTATCGAGCCCCTCATCCAGATAGTGAATCGTGGCGCCGACGTACTCGGGCTCGCCGTTCACGAGCGGCCAGAAATTCGTGCCGGCCCCCCGGTAGTACGGCGAGAGACCGAGGTGCAGATTGAGCATGCGCCCCGGAAACGCAGCCACCAGTCCCGCACGGAGAATCCCGGTCCCGAAAACGAGCACAACGTCTGGCGAGAGGCCGCGCATGCGAGCCACCTCCGCCGGATCGTTGCAACCGGTCGGGTCAATCACATGGCGCGCCGTGCCGGCCGGCAGCCGCAGCGCGGCGTCTTCCGCGAAGCAGTCGGCCTCACTGCGGTCCCGCGCAGCGAAGTGACGGCTAATATCCCCTTCATCAGCAGAGTTTTCTGCGTAGCTCAAGGGTTCGAACGCCTTCCGCTCCTGCCAGACCCCGACCACGTCCAGGCGCTCGCAGGCACGATTGACCAGATGCTGGTGCCGGAGAAACGTGCTCGTCAGGATCACGGCGCGCGGACGAGCGCTCACGCACGGGCCTTTCGCGCAGCGTCAGTCGCGTGTCGCTTGATGAGCTTGCGCGCGTCACGCTCAGCGTGTTGCCTCGCTTTGATCTCCTGCTCCTCGACAAGACGCGCAGCGTCACGTCTGGCAAACGCCTCTCGCTTGGCCGCTTTTTCCGCCTGGAGCCGGGCCTTGATTTCCCGTTCTTCGATCACACGGTCGGCGATGAGCCGCTCCACTCGCCGCTCCTCCTCGCAACTGGCCATGGACGCACCCCAGCGTGTGCCTATGACACGTTGCAGCACGCTCACCACGAGGCGGGACAGTCCTCGACCAAAACGCTCCCGAGCAGGAGGAGCTGCCGCGTTCAGCCGCTCCAGCGCCGCGACGAAGACGTCCGTCGCCGGCACGTCCAGTCCAAACGGTCGCACGAAGGCCTCCACGAAACGCCGGCTCTTTTCCGCCGGCGGCCCAGGGTCTGCGAGCGCGACCGCGATCTGTGCCAGGTGCGCATCGAAACCATCGGCGCTGTGGAGCAGTCCCCCGCCCGTACGAGTCAGAAGATGAAAATGCGGCGACTGGCCCTGGTGTTCCTGGAAGGTATCCCCCTGAATCGTGAAGACGGGGCGACCCACAACGCCAGCCTCCACGAAGGCGCTCGTCACGAGACCCACGACGGCAGCGCTGTGGTACATGGAGTCGAAGTACTCGGCCCGAGCATGCGCGTTGATGGTATGTGCCCCGCGGATGGCCACGTTCTCGAATTCGTCGAGCGACACGGTGTCCCATGCCCGTCGTCGTTCCGGGTGCGGCCGGACGAGAATGCCCATGTCACGGAGCTTCGGGTCGTTGCTGGCGCGGATCCGGCGGATCCACTCCCGCACGAACGGCGCCTCCGGAGGCGCCGGATGCGACAGGACCGA
>Ga0302135_10000592_pt1 | contig 21921 bp, 23 predicted proteins | sample CBN3_surface_MG_FD_203119 | JGI IMG/M metagenome (GOLD analysis project Ga0302135, IMG submission 203119) | Marine microbial communities from Western Arctic Ocean, Canada - CBN3_32.1 | ecosystem: Environmental > Aquatic > Marine > Oceanic | place: Canada: Western Arctic Ocean | collected...
AGGTTGGACACTTGCGCCACCTTTACATAATTCTCAGCCATAGGGATACCTCCGGTGATGCTAGCGATGCTAGAACGTAGCATTGCTGCGGATTCTACGATACCAACCACCGTAGTCATTGTCTATTAGCGTTCACTCTTCCGCCCTTTTGTGTTGGTGGATAGAAAGAAGAGGTCAGTGCCGTCTGTGATGATTCTGGCGTTTAGCCGAGGAAACTAAATCAACTATCTTTCCGTATACTTATGCATCTAACCTTTTAGTCGCAACTTCGTTTCTATATATGTGACACAGGGGCTATGCGTGGAATCTGTATTTATAAACCACGCGAAACGCGCTCGAATACTCAAGGAAGACAGGGAATAATGTTTATAGATAAACTAAAGATAATCAATCGAAATTCAAATGATAATCAAATTATTTCTATGAAGAAACGGAATGTTGTGGGCAGGGGGATATTTCTGGGTCTTGGGTTGTTATTAGTGCTTGCGCTAGTTGCTTGCACTGGTTCAGGCCTTGCTACAGCGACCGACTCCACTGCTTCGGCTAACGTTCCCTCCAACACGCTGGCCATTGGATCCACCGTTGATGGCGGTACTGCATTTCCCATTGGCAACATGGCGATTGATGAGTTGAATGCCAGCGACATTGTTGCGGCCCAGGAATTGGTGATGGGAAACATCTATGAAGTTTCCCTGCCTTCTGTGGTTCAAATTCGCATTACTCAGAAACTGGCGGACACTAGTGCCTCTTCCGGGTTTAACTTTTTCGGTGGGGGGGCTGGCGAAACCCAGGGTCGCTACTTGAGAGGTGAAGGTTCTGGTTTTGTATGGGATATCGATGGACACATATTAACTAATTTCCACGTGGTGGACGAGGCTGACACCGTTACGGTGGTCTTCTACGATGGGGAAGAGATAGAAGCGATTGTATTGGGCGGTGACCCCGACTCTGACCTTGCAATCCTCAAGGTGGACGTCCCTGGCCGGAATTTACAGCCGCTTCCTCAGGGTGACACCAAAAACCTCCGGGTTGGGCAGATTGCCTTGGCCATTGGGAACCCCTTTGGCCAGAACTTCACTTTGACCAGTGGCATTGTGAGCGCTCTAGGTAGGTCAATTAGTAGCGGCAACAGCCTCTTTTCCATTCCTCAAGCCATTCAGACGGATGCGCCTATCAACCCCGGGAACTCCGGTGGGCCGTTGCTGGACAGGCAGGGCCAAGTGATAGGGATAAATACACAAATTATCACGCAGGGTGGTATCGGCAGTTCAGGGATAGGTTTTGCGGTTCCCATCAACATCGCAAAGCGGGTAGTACCGGAGCTGATAGCTCATGGTAAATATGAGTACTCATGGCTTGGAATCAGCGGCATATCTACGTCTGCTGAGGTTGTGAGCCGCATGGGCCTTCCTGACGGCACACGAGGAGTTGAGGTCGTTGCCGTAGCTGAGAACAGCCCCGCGAGCGATGCAGGGTTGCAAGGCAGTGACCGTGACGTAACAGTGGATGGTTTGGACTTCCCTCTAGGCGGCGATGTAATCGTTGGTATCAACGGAGCGGGTATCCGCCGCATGGACGATTTGGTGGCGTACTTAGTGGCCAACACAAGTCCCGGTGACATGGTTATCCTGGATATTATCCGAGAGGGTGGAGAAACGGATGTATTGGAAGTCACGCTGGGTTCTCGCCCACACGACTAACCATCATTTCATTGCTGAGTAAGAGAGACGCCGCCTTTCATTGGAGGGGCGGTTTCTCTGTTTATGTGCGAGGCGTGTGTTCTAGAAGGTCGGTAGCCTGGCTATTGGGGACTACGGTACTTCGTCAACATCCGGCGCTTTGCCAAAGCGTAGCATCGCACGGAGTCGACTGACCAAGGTCTCCACCTCTGAACGGTCCGTACGATACCGATAAAGGGAGTGGCGTAGGGCTTCAAGCCCTGCCTCCATCTCCGGCCAGACTACTTCTTGTACCCCTAGCTGTTGTAGCCGCTCTCCCTCCTCGCGCCAACTGACACGAGCGACGACGTCCAAATCCGATTTGAGGGCCAAAGCGTGGTGGGCGGTGAGCCAGGTAGAAGCTGGGTCTCCGGTGCTGATAACCATAAGCCTAGAAGTCTTTATGCCCGCGGCGCGTAGAACCGCTTCACTGTTGCTTCCGCCGTGAATGGCTAGGTGTCCCAGCTGCCTCCACTGGGCTACTACGCTGGGATCCAGGTCTACCACCACAAAGGGAATCTGATGCTCATCTAGCGCCTCTGCCACCAACGAACCAACCCGACCTAACCCGCAAATGATGACGTGGTCTCTGAGGGCATGAGGTCTTGCCTCAGAATCCTGCCCTCCCAATCTGTACGGGCGAAGGAGCCGGAAGCGGTCGGTCAGTCGTGCTATGACGTGGGAGCCGCTGGAGAGGATTCCTGGCGTCATAGCCATGGTTATCACAGCGGATACTACTGTTAGCGTGAGGAAATCTGCGTCTACCACGCCCAGACTGAAGGCTGTAGCTGCTAACAAGAAACTGAACTCACCTATTTGAACCATGCCAAATCCAGACATAAGGGCTGTGTGTGGGAGAAACTTGAATGCTCGTGTCACGGCGGTGGTGAATATAAATTTCCCAACCACTACCGCCGCTACAACCGCTAGCACAATGCCGGGATGGTCAACCAGGTACACAGGGTCAGTCAACATCCCCAAGGATACGAAGAACATGGCGGAAAACATGTCCCGCAGCGGAGTTATCTCTGCGAGAGCACGGTGCCCGAAATCAGACTCGCTCAGCAGGACGCCCGCTACGAAGGCTCCTAGCGCGGCGGAGAGTCCTGCTGCTTCAGTGACGGCTGCTGTAGAGAAGGTGATGGCGACAAGGGCGAGGATGAATATCTCTCGGGAACCCAGCCTCGTGATGCGATATAAGAGCCAGGGGAGCGCTTTCCCCCCTACCAGCCCCATGACACCCAATACAACAACGGCTTTGAGGATGCCAACGCCCAACTCTGTCACGAACGACCTATCGTCTCCAGCCAGAGCAGGCAGGATGGCAATCATGGGGATGAACGCCAGGTCTTGGATGAGCAGCATTCCCGTGAGGATTCGGCCGTGCAGGCTTTGGAGCTCACCTCTATCAGTCAGGGTTTTCAGGACGACCATCGTGCTGCTGAGGGAAATCACCATGCCAAGGACAGCAGATTCCTCTTTCTCCCAACCCAGGAGCGTCCCTATGCCGTAGCCCAAGCCAATGGTGACCAGTATCTGGGCTATCCCGCCGAACACCGCTATGTTCCGCAGCTTGGTAACGTCCCGGAAGGAGACCTCCACGCCAACGGCGAAGAGAAGCAGGATGACGCCAAACTCCGCCAGGGTCTGCACGGTTTCCTGGTTACCCACTACCTCAAGGGCGTGGGGGCCTATGACCATACCCCCAACCAGATAGCCTAGGAGGACCGGCAGCCGCAGGGCGCGGGCCGTCAGCGAGCCGAGGAATGCGACGGCAAAGACGATGACGATATCGAGAAAAAGGTCATTTTCAACGACCACAGAAACGCTCCCTTGCGAGGCGATGCCTCACCCCATTTGGGATTCAAACATCACATGGTGATGGCGCCGTCATGGTATGGGCGTTGGGAATTTGCGTCCTTTTGCCCCAGTTTCCGGTATGAGCATCCCGGCAATGAGGAGGGTGACGGCTAGAGGTGCCACAATTATCAGCCCCAGAAATAGAGAACCTGTGCGTTCCTCAAGGAACCCTACAAGTAAGGGGCCCCACATAGCGCTGAATGGGAAGAGGGTGCGGATGAGTCCTTGGGCTACGGCAACCTCACGGTGGGGTAACCGCATGTCCATGGGGATTGTGGCCAGGATTGGTGGAACCGTCATAGCGCAAAATCCGGCCGTGAACAGGAATACCATGGAGAGAGGCACGTTGTTCATGTGCAACAAGAGAACGTAGCTGGTTGGTAGCAAAATGCCGGGAACCCAAATGAACGGCTTCCTTCTCCCAACCATTTGGGACAAGGGGCCAGCCGATAATGTCCCAAGCGTAGCGCCTACCGGAAAGACCCCCATTAGCAACCCTGCTTTCTCCAGGGAAATACCTAGATGGTCTATGGCGTAGGTGGGATAGAAGGTCATGAAGGAACCAAAGGCCACCGCAGCTCCCATCTGAGCCCCTGCCACAATCCAGAGGACTTTGTGGCGTAGCAAGACGCCCGCTGGGCTGCCAACTTGAGGGGATGACCCGCCTTCTTGGTGTGTTCGATTACGGTCTTTGCCAAAGAATACCCAGGAAACGGAGATGCCCAACATTGCTATGCCAAGCACAAAATAGAAGGTCTGCCAGCTATTTAAGAGCGTGACTAGCGTGGGCGTGGCCGCAATGGCCACCATTTGCCCAAAGGCCCGGCTGCCAAAGTCCAAGCTGTTAATACCTGCGTAATAGCGTGGTTGGAACCACTGTTGGATAAAGATTACCTGTATTTGTATGCGTGCGGCTGCCAGCATGACGAACAACAGCCGTGTCACCAGAAGAACGGCAGTGGCTGTTGCCATAGACTGTCCAATGGCGAGGGCTGCCATCCCTACGGCGCACATGAGGGTGATCTTCTTTGGGCTGAAGCGAGTGAGCCAGATGCTGGCGGGAAGGGCCATGAGTCCAAATCCCAGGAACCCGGCGAAACCCAGGAGCCCTGCTTGGGTTGAAGTGATGCCCAGGTCTTCTTTCCAGATGGGAACCAGGACGCCTATGGAAAAGAACACCATATTGTTAATCAGGTCCATAGCCCATAGGTGTGGCATCACCACCCAACCGTATCTGGGCTGGCGTTGGTCGTAGGGGATGCTGGCTGGTCTTTCCACCGGTAGAGGCCTCTGGCATGAAGATAGTGTTGCTTATTGATATTGACATGACATGGGAGAGAAATACAATCAGCAAGGCGGAATTGTTGGTACTTGGTAGATACGGACAGCCAGGTACTTTCCCTGAGGAGACGAAAGAGGTGGATCAATGACTACGGGTGCGACAGGAAGTGTTTTAACTGACGATCTTTTAGCAAGGTGCTTGGAACGGGCACCAAAGTATGACCAGGAAAATCGATTTTTCCAAGAGGACTTTGACGAACTCAAAGCGGCAAGTTACCTGAACATCGCCGTACCAAAGAAGCTAGGCGGCGGAGGCGTGTCCTTGGCAGAGGTGGGCCGTGAAACGCGGAAGCTTGCGTATTATGCCCACGCCACTGCGGTGGCACTCAATATGCACATCTAGTGGACAGGGATAGCGGCGGACCTGCGGTGTTGGCTCAACATGCGCAGGGCCACGCCGTCAAGGATGTTGAGCTTCTCAAGGGTATCAGGCCTACGATTAATGAGCATGTCACTTTCCTTCCCATGTTCAAGAACAAATGTTCCTAATTTAATAAAGGAAGGCCAAGGGTTTGGTGGCAGTGATGCTATTCGCCATCGTTTAGGGACAATATATTGTATTCGTTTTTAGAATATATGTTGTCTCCTAGGGAGGGAAAATGAAATATTGAAATTTACGTAAAAGGATGAAAAATTATCAAATTTTTCTAATTTCGTTTCTCTCAAACAGTGATTGATGGCTGATTCAGTTCGCTTTCCATGTAAAAAGGAGTGAAACACTTAAAATTCCCATTTGACTTTGGGAGGGTGAGGCCTTTAAGGTTCAGTCTGTCGTTACTTAAAAGGCCTTTCCTTTTTGTTTATTTCATGAAGGCGATTAAAGCACCCGACATAATAGACATGACTACTTACGCTAACATGCCCCCAAATGTAGAATTCTCCAAGGCTTGGCTTCTGCCACACCGGGGTTTCCTTGGGTTGTATACCTGGGGCCCATGACAACCCACCACACAATATTTTAGTTTCCCTTTTCTACTTGATTTTCCTATTGGCTTTGACGCCGTAAATGAAACGCAGCGGAGGTATGTTATGAGAGAAGTATTGCGATCAAAAATTCACCGCGCCTGGGTTACCGATGCCAACCCTGACTATGTTGGCAGCATTCTCATCGACGAGGAGTTGATGGAGCACGTTGACCTATGGAACTTTGAGAAAGTTCTGATTTGCGACGTGACCAACGGTAATCGCTTTGAGACCTACGCTATTCCTGGTGAGCGTGGATCTGGTGTTGTTGCCGTCCAGGGTGCTGCAGCGCACTTGGTCAAGACGGGCGACTGCATCATTATCATGTCGTTTGAAGTCTCCGATAAACAGATTGTCCCTCAAATGATTCTGGTTGACGAAGACAATAGATTTGTGGAGTACCTAGGAGGAGTCAAACATGCCCAGTCAGTTCAGTGAAAAAGAAACTGAGAAATATTATGACGCTCAGGATGAGATATACCGAGTAGTCTGGGACGATGAGGGAAGCGTTCACTGGGGCATCTTTGATGAAAGCACCGGGGACGATTTCTCAAAGGCTGGCATCAACCTGAACAGGGTCATGATTGCTGAGGGCAAGATTGATTCAAGTGCCAAGGTTTTGGATATAGGGTGTGGCAATGGCACAACAGCCATATGGCTGTGCAAGGAGCAGGGTTGCCACGTCGCGGGTATAGACCTTAGTGGCGTGCGTGCCAATAATGCCGTAGAAGATCGTGCACGCCAGGCTGCTGATGTTCAGGCAAGGCTGCATTTTGAAAAGGCTTCTGCTGTGGAACTTCCCTTTGCAGATGGCTCCTTCTCTCGTCTGTGGAGTCAGGCTACCTTCTACCATGTTCCGGACAAGGACTCGGTTTTGAATGAAGCGTATAGGGTTCTGGAAGCTGGCGGAATCATGGTCTTTGATGACCTGATTAAGCCGCAGCCAAACATTAGCCCTGACACGCAGAAGCACGTTTATGAACGGCTTCTGTATGACACGGATTTCAGTTTTGATTCCTACCAAGATGCGCTGAAGTCTAAGGGCTTTAAGGTTCTTCACGCCAGAGACATCTCTGATCATTTAAAAACCAGCTATCTTAAGCTGGCAGACCGTGTTCCAACGGACGGCAAGGAACATGCAGAGCACTACAAGGAACTGGCAGAGTCCTACCGCCGAACGGCTGCTGCCGTTGATACCAAAGAATTGGGCTGGGGCCTGTTTGTGTGCCAAAAGTAGTCATAACGAGCAATCTAACAAGGGGATGTCGCCATGCAGGAAAGCCATAAGCGAGTCCAGTGGGTCTACGCCTCCACTACTGACAGTGAGTTAGAGGAGAGGTACGATCAGTGGGCTACTGAATACGATGCTGACCTGGCTAAGGAGTTCATCTGGCATTCCCCTGACAGTGTTGCGGGAGTCTTTGCTGAATACGTACAACGCTCTGCCAGAGTCCTGGATGCTGGTGCGGGTACAGGGCTGTCTGGCGAGGCTCTAGCCAAGTTGGGCTTCAATAACATGGTGGCAATGGACCTCTCTCAAGGTATGTTGGATGAGGCCAAGACCAAGAACGTCTACGTTGGGTTTGACCAAATGGCCCTGGGCGGCCCCTTAGGCTATGAAACAGACTCCTTTGACGGTGTGGTTCTTGTAGGCGTCTTCACCCTTGGCCACGCTCCCTCAAGTTCTCTTGATGAACTTATCCGTGTTACCAAGCCTGGCGGCTGCATTGCCTTCAGCATTCGTGTTGACATGACTGACGGTGGCGGTGACTTCCCGGACAAATTTACAAGTCTGGAAAATTCTGGGAAGTGGAAGCAGCTCAAGAAGACAGATCCATACCAGCCGCTGCCAAAGGGTGAGCCCGAGGTGTTTCACCGAGTCTGGGCCTTCCAGGTAGCCTAGGCATCTCTGGCACATACTTCCTTTCTTCGTTCACTTGAAGATACAACCCTGTGGCCTTTCCTCTATACGAATTCGTCTTGGAATTTTCCCCTCGCGCTACAACCTCCGATACTCCCCGTCTTGCCATAAACGCTCTGACTTGCTACCGTTCCGCTGCGTGACTAAAACATTGCGCATCACCACCATTGAAAGTCGAGGAACGTTATGGGCAGGCGACAGACTATCCACATCCCTGGGGTCAGTCATTCGGCACCAATCCCCTTTGGGGCTAGAGTTGGCAACGTTGTGTATAGCTCAGGCATCCGGGGCGACAACGCGGATACGGGCGAGTTGAGCGAGGACGTTGAGGAGCAGGCCCGTCAATGTTTCCGTAACATGAGGACGTTCCTTGAACATGCGGGGGCCACTCCGGACGATGTTGTCCGATTGACGTGTTACCTTCAGGACTTCAACGATAGAGGTGCCATAAACGGCCCTTGGCTGGAGATGTGGCCTGATGAGAACGATAGACCTGCGCGACACACAAGCAAGTACGACCCGCCTCCCGGTGGGATGAAGGTACAAATAGAGGTCATTGCAGTCGTAGAAGACTAATTGGAAGGCACGGTCAAGAAGGAAGAGGAATTATGAAAGCTATACAACTATCTGAAGTTGGCGGACCTGAGGTTCTTCAGTATGTGGACGTTCCAGATCCGGAACCCGGTGCAGGTGAGGCCATTGTTGAGTTGAACGCAGTCGGTGTGAACTACATGGACATTGGCGCTCGTACAGGCTCAAATAATCCAACATTGCCCTTGATTCTCGGTGGTGAGGGTTCCGGCATTGTGGTCAAGATTGGCGACGGCGTGACCGAGGTAGCCGTTGGCGACAGGGCGGCGTACACCGGCGCGGGCAAGTCCTATGCAGAGAAAGTCTGTGTCCCTTCATGGCGATTGGTGAAGGTTCCCGACGGTATGGACATTGAGGTGGGAGCAGCGGCAATGCTGCAAGGCATGACGGCCCACTATCTGGCTTATTCCACATACCTCTTAAAGAGCGGCGACACAGCGCTGATACACGCTGGAGCTGGCGGCGTGGGGTTGTTGCTCATCCAAATGGCGAAGATGGCCGGGGCGCAGGTCATCACCACTGCCTCCACGAAGGAGAAGGCAGCAATGGCATTGGGCGCGGGCGCAGACCACGCGGTGCTGTACACGGAACAGGACTTTGCGGCTGAGGTTATGAAGATCACCAATAACAAGGGTGTCCAAGTGGTGTACGACGCCGTGGGCAAAGACACTTTTGAGGGGAGCGTTGCGTCGCTCGCCCCCAGAGGGTATTTGGTGTTGTACGGCCAGGCCAGTGGTCCTGTGCCTCCGGTTGCTCTGTCTGTACTGAACCCCAAGTCCCTGTTCTTGACTCGACCGAGTTTGGGCTCTTACACCGCTACTAGAGCGGAGTTGGAGCAGCGCGCAGGAGAAGTGCTGGGTTGGGTTGCGTCCGGCAAGCTGAACATCAAGATTCACGGACGGTATGCCTTGAAAGATGCTGCTGAGGCGCACAGGGAACTCCAAGGCCGGTTGACCTCTGGAAAGCTGCTGTTGATTCCCTAAACGAATGTTCAGTATTGTAATCGAAACGCTGGATTTCAAAAAAATAGTGATGTAAACTGGCGTCGGTTTAGGTGCGCGGAATCGCTCATTCGGTCTTAGTGGAAATTGACAGGGAGGTAATCGTCTTGTTAACCGTAGAAGAAACGAATTATCTGTGTCGTGTAGGCCCTGGTACCCCAATGGGGAACTTGATGCGGCGCTACTGGACGCCAATCCTTCTTTCCAAGGAGCTACCGGAGGCGGATGGCGCACCACTTCGTTCCCGGATTCTGGGCGAAGACCTTGTGGCCTATAGGGACACCAACGGCGACGTGGGATTGTTGGACAACTTCTGTCCCCATCGGCGAGCTAGCCTCTTCTTCGGCAGGAACGAAGAATGCGGGCTGCGCTGCGTGTACCACGGCTGGAAGTTCGACAAAGATGGCAACTGCATAGACATGCCCTCAGAACCTGCCGAGAGTAACTTCAAAGACAAGGTGAAGATTAAATCGTACCCCGTGAAGGAAGGCGGCGGACTGATCTGGGCCTATATGGGGCCGGCAGAGCTTGAGCCGCAGATGCCTGGTTTTGAATACATAGGCCTGGAGATGGATCAGGTCTCCGTCTCCAAACTCCGGTATGAGTCCAACTACGTACAAGTGGTTGAGGGTGACATCGATACGGTCCATGCTTCCCTTTTACACAGCCAACTTTCTTCTCTGGACGACTCGGCCACAGCTACCACCCTGGCCGGAAAGTACCAGTTCCCGGATAGGGCACCCAAGTTCCACGTTGAGGACACGGACGGAGGCATCCTCATTGGCGCGCGGCGTAAGGCGGAAGAGGATAGCTACTACTGGCGGATATCTCGGTGGTTGTTCCCCTACTTCACCATGATTCCCCGTGAGCCTCAGGGCATCACTCAAGGCGGCGCAATGGTGCCGATTGACGATGAGAACTGCTGGTTCATCCACGTCCGATGGAACCCATTCGGGCCTTTGGATGAGAGCCAACGATATGAGAATAACTTCGATAAGAACATAATGGATGATGGTTCATGGCTTGCCATAGGCAACCGGCGCAACGACTACCTTATCGACCGGGAGAAGCAGAAGACAGAGAGCTACACCGGCATTGCATTCATCAGGGCCCAGGACTCCGCCATGACTGACGGCATGGGTACGATTGCTGACCGTTCAAAGGAGCATCTGGCCACCACAGACATGGGGATAATCCGGATGCGCCGTCGCCTTATCAAGGCTGCTCGTGAGCTTGAGGAGGGCATTGAGCCCTACGCCGCAAGCCACCCTGAGTCCTTCGCGGTGCGCTCCGGCGGCTGCGTGTTGCCAAGAGATGTCTACTTCACCGACGACGCTGGGGTGTGGGCTGATATCAACGTAAAGCCCTAGTCCTTAAATAGATGTAATAGAGTCCCACGGCCGGATTAAATTTGGGTCGTGGGGCTTCCTGCGTCAGGCCCATCATAAATGTGTTTACTTCTAGGAATACAGGGGAACGATGGCACAGGGCAGCCGAAACGATGAGCAATCACTAGAGGAGCAGTCATGGCACGGGCGAATACCCTTCTTTTATGGATGGGTGATTGTGGCCGTTGCGTTCCTCATGAGCTTCATGACCGCAGGGGTGTTCTGGTCTACCAGCGTCATTGCCATACCAATGCGAGAAGACCTGGGGTGGAGCCTCTCTTCCATCTACATTGGACTGACGATCCGTGGACTGGTGGGAGCCGTTGGCGCGTTCTTGTTAGGCCGTTTTGCTGATCTTAAGCATGGCGCGAGAACGCTTGCAGTAGCCAGCGGCCTGGTCTCTGCTGCATCCTTGATGGCTGTGTCCCTGGTGGAGTCCCACTGGCAGTACCTCCTTCTCTATGGTGTGGTGGGGGGAATGACGACGGCGGGCACAGGGTTCCTGGTCATGTCGGCAGTAGTGCCTCGCTGGTTTCTACGTCGCAGGGGACGTGCTATGGCGTTTGCGACGATGGGGTCAGGGGCGGCAGCGTTCATCCTTCCACCGGTTATGGCCTTTCTGCTGGATTCCATTGGCTGGCGTGGTACATGGGTTGCCTTGGGAGGGCTGACGGTTGTTTTTGCTGCCATCCCCGCCCTGTTCGTGCGGCGGCAGCCTGAAGATGTGGGGCTTGTGCCGGATGGTGAGGTCATAACGTCCGTGCAACGGGCCGCCGCAGCACAGCCTGTTAGAAACTACACGATGTCAGAGGCCGTTCGGACCAAGGTCATGTGGGTTCTGATTCTGGCGATTGCTGCGGCAAGTTTGTCTCCCAACGGCGTGCCTTCCAGCCTAGTGCCTATGTACGTGGACAAGGGTTTTTCCACGCAAGTGGCTGCCTTGGGGTTTAGCATCTATGGGCTGTTCAGCATGCTGTCCCGGTTTTTCTGGGGTTTCCTTGCCGAGAGATACCACATTCGTGTTGTCCTAATAGCGATAGGAATCTTCACGGCTTTAGCCATGCCCATGATGCTTATCCTGGACGGCAACTATGTGCTGATGTATTCAGCAATGGCAGGGTTTGGCATTGGCGGGTTTATTGGCACTCAGCAACTGGTCTGGCCTGCTTATTTCGGTAGGAGTCATCTTGGAGCTATTGCTGGCATCGTTAGGCCATTCGCTACGGGGGTGAATGCTGCCGGCCCGCTGCTGATGGCCCAGAGTTTTGACCGTACAGGCGGCTATGGGTTTGGTCTAACGTTCATGGCTGCTTCCTGGGTTGTCTGTGCAATCGCCATGTTCCTGGCCAAGCCGATGAAGTTGCTGGCGGCAAACGACGCCTCGCCGCAGTCGCCACCGGAGAACAAGCCAGAGGCTTGACCCTCTTCTCTAAGCGTTGAAGCCCAAGGATCGTATGAAGCAGGGCGAACCCTACTACTAGCTAAGCTTCCAGGCTTTCTGTGCGGTCTTCCCAAAGGCCCAATCTTTATCTTCTTGACTCTTGAACGCCGGGTGTTCAAGCACACCCTGCAACGAGTTTCGGTATCCCTCTCGTGCAGCCGAGGGCGGGAAGTCACTCCCCCACATCATGCGCTTTGGGCCAAAGGCCCCGTAGGCCATCTCAAGGGCAGGCGGGATCGTTCCAAACCCCATTTGGTTGTCCAGACGTGCAGGGCGTTGGCTGAACTCCCCCAGCCCTCCGAACTTGATGTAGGTGTTGGGGCGTTTTGCTAGCTCTAGGCCTTTTTTGTAGTTTTCGTACGGAGGTACAGCAGACTCAGCGCCTCTGGGTGCATACATGCCGCAGAGGTGTTCCAGAACTACCGTGCAGTCGGCCGAAAGCCCATTGATGACGCTCTGGAACTCAGGGTCTGCGGCATTGACGGTTTCAACCAGGAACACACTAATGCCCAACCCTACCTCGCAGGCTTTCTTCCATATCGCCAGTGGGTCGCTGCCAGGTGAGCGGTCTCCGGGTTGCAGCCTGATGCCGCAGACACCATCGCTAGCTGCTAACTGCTCTACGGTGGTCAGGGCGTCTGGAGCACTCGCGTCCACTCCGACGATGGCGCTGAACCGCCCGGGGAACCGCTCGATTGCCTCGAGTAGGTACGAGTTATCAACCATTCCCCTGTGTTGCGTGAGTATGGCGTGTTGCACATCGCTCTGGTTCATGCCGTACAGCAGCATCTCTACAGGCTCAAACCAACTGGTTCCGACGTGGCAATGGGTGTCAACAACGTACATGCTCTGCTCCTTCAATGTTTGAGGAAACCTACCACCCTTACCCCCTATGGTCAAACGCTGAGGCCCATTGCGTTGACCGGTCTGGGGGCAAGTGCTAGCCTACGGGCGCTGATGAGCCAACCTTTGTAGGGGAGTTCTGTGATGAGCGATTTGAAAGTAGAGGGCGTGACCCACTGGTCCATGCCTGTGAACGACTTGGACGAGTCCGAGAAGTTTTACGGCGAATTGCTCGGCTGCAACCTGCGGGGGAGGCTCGGCAATTCTGGGATGACCTGCGTCAGCGTGAGTGAGAACAACATCCTGCTTTGCCAGCGGGAACAGCCGGTGAACTCTGAGTAAGTGAGTGAGGGCGCAGTCCATCACTCGTTCACCGTAAGCCCGGAGACCTTTGAGCAGGCATGCAAGGTGTTTTACCAGCAGAAGGTCAATGTGTCTGGCCTAGTATATCGTGCCCAGGGCTACTTCGCTGGTCGCGAATTGTACTTCTTTGACCCTAGCTGGAACCGGCTTGAACTGCGTGATTCCACCTGGGTGAAGGAAATGCCGGAACCGCCATATGAGGAGATTGCCGGGGCATGAGTATTGAGCAGGACGTAGCTGCAAAAAAGACGTTGGTGGCTGATTGGTTTGGGCGTTCTGCGGCCGTCTATTTATCTCCGTTCTTCAGTTATCCCGGACATCGGCTGGTGGAACTGGCAGGCGTCCGTCCGGGCGCGCAAGTGCTTGATGTGTGCACAGGAACCGGCGCGGTGCTGATTCCCGCCGTTCAGGCGGTGGGAGATGCTGGGCACGTAACCGGGATAGATTTTGCGGATGAGATGGTTCAGGAGGTATCCAACGGGATTACCCGTAAGGGTTTGGCCAACGCGGATGCTCGTCAGATGGATGCAGAGCAGTTGGACTTCCCTGATGCGTCGTTTGACTACGTACTTGTCGGGTTTGGGATTAACTTCCTCCCACGCCAACAACAGGCCCTCGCCGAGATGAAAAGAGTGCTCAAGCCAGGCGGTGTGTTGGCAGTGAGCACTTGGGGTGAAGGCAACGAATTGGCCGGACGCTACGGGCAGTTGGCAAAGGACTTCAATGTGATTCAGCCTGACCTGGAAAGCCACCACCTGGGGACACAAGAATCCCTGAAGGCAGTGTTTCTTGAGGCAGGCTGTCCTGATGTTCAGGTGACCGCAGAGATGGTCAAGGTTATCTTTGACAACAAACAAGAATACTGGGCCCAGCGGATGCCCGTAGAGCAGGTTGCGCTGGAGGATTTGAACCCTCGTGGGGCAGATTTCAGGCGCGCGGTCTATGCCCTGCTGGAAGATTATCTGTACGTAGACGGTGTGCATGAGACGCGGGACGTGCTGTACGCTGCGGCCACTGTTCAGAAGTAAAATTGCATGCTGGACATAACAACAAAAAAGGGCTAGGAGCCCCAACGAAAGGGAGACCATGGAAGCCAAAGGATTCAGCCACATTTATCTACCCTCGAGGAGCGTTGACGAATCAATAGAGTTTTACACCAAGAAGCTGGGGTTCAAACTTCAACGGAAATACAGCATGAACGGTCGCGTGTCTGCATACGTGGAGATTGGCGGCGTTCTGCTTGAGTTGACACAGGGTGAGAACACACCTGATCAGGATGGACGCACAGAGCCACGCATAGGGATTGAGGTGTCTGACATTGCAGCGGCCATTGAAGAGTTGCGGAGTGCTGGTGTGGAGATTGCCCGGGAGCCATGGGCTGCCATGACCTTCTGGGGAACCCAGGCCATGATTAAAGATCCCTCTGGCTACATCATCTCCCTGCGGGAATGGCGTGCACCGGACGGCCCTAACTTCCCCGATTGGAAGCCGGAACACGACACCGTGGAGCGACTGGCGTAAGCGTAGCAAAAAGGAGGTCTTATGGGTTGGTCATCGTTTCGTAAACCTGGCCTCAGTCACCACCACTCCGCTCGCTCGTGGAAAGGGTACACCCTAGTCACAGTGATTTTTGGCGATGCCACGTACCTGTTGGATATGGATGGTCAAATCGTGCACAGGTGGTACTTCCCTGATCTGAGGGTGTTCTATGCCCGGCTCCTGCCGAACGGTAACTTGCTGGCGCTAGGCAACCACCCTGATGTCATGCCGACGATTTCGCCAGTTGAGGGCAGGGTACTCCCGATAAACCAGAGGGCGCGCACCATGGGCGGTAACGGTTCTCAGTTGGTGGAGTTCAACTGGGAAGGCGAGCGGGTGTGGAGCTACAACAACGAGAGCATCCACCATGACTTCGTCCGACTGGCGAACGGCAACACCATCATGCCGGAGTGGGTGGAGATGCCGGAGGACGCCGACAGGCTGGTGCAAGGAGGGCTTCGAGAGGCGCGGAGTAGACGGCCAAAACTTGTCAGCGACGACTACATTGAGATAGACCCCAGCGGTAATGAGGTGCGACGCATCCACCTGTGGGAGTTGCTTGACCCGCGACGTGATACCATCTGCGCGCTGGAAGACCGGAACGAATGGACCCATACCAACAGCCTCGACCTTAACGTGGCGAACAACACCCTGCTCTTCTCCTGCCGCGACAACAGCCGCGTGGGCATCATCGATTGGTCAGACGGGAGCCTACAGTGGAAGTTCGGCGCGCCAGAGGTGTTCCACCAGCATCACGCATCCTGGCTGCCTAACGGCAACGTGCAGATCTTCGATAACGGCATGCACCGCCACGGGATGCCATACTCTCGAGTGGTTGAGGTAAGCCCCAAGGACAGCAGCATCGCCTGGCAGTACGCCGCCAAACCCCAGCAACAGTTTTTCAGCGGACATATTTCCGGGGCCGAGCGCTTGCCCAACGGTAACGTGCTTGTCTGTGAGGGTACTGGTGGTCGGCTCTTTGAAGTCACGCAACAAGGAGAGATTGTTTGGGAGTGGATAAGCCCCTTCGTGACCATTCGCCAGGGGGAGCCGCGAACGTGGCTGTTCCGGGCGCACCGATATGGGCCGGACGACCCCGCGCTGGCAGGAAGAGAACTGGATTCAGGGAACTATAGAGCAATGAACAAGATGTTTGAGTTGGCGCGTTAACTACAATTAACTCTGGAGAATGACCTATGAAACGAAGCGAGAACAAGATACTGACCACCTATGTAGGTGCATTGCCACGCCCGCAGGAGCTAGGCATATTGGTAACCGCAAAGACGAACAACTAAGCCCGCGATGAAGCTAAGTTGGCAGAGTGGCTACGCAGCGCCGTTGGCGATGTAGTAAAAGAGCAGGTTAACGCCGGGATAGACGTCATAAGCGATGGTGAGTACGGCAAGACCAACTGGACCACCTATATCGGCGGCAGGCTTGGCGGGTACGAGGTTCGTGAGCCCAAGGCGGGTGACACCATTGGTTCTGGTACTCAAGCTGGCATCGTTGGTAGAGACCGCAAGGTCTTTAATGAATTCTATGCAGACTACGATGAAAACGCAGCCAGGATTAGGCAAAATCGGGCCGGTGGTTCCACCACAACGCGACAGGACTACGTGAACATCGGCCCTGTTACCTATACGGAACAGGCATCAGTGGGCATGGATGTTACAAACCTTAAAGCTGCAATAGGGTCAGCTCCGGTGGTTGATGCGTTCATGCCGTCCATCGGCCCTGACAACGTGCTGCCTCAGAACCTCCATCGGTTGATAGCTGGCTCGAAATTCAACGGCCCACCAGTCACTCGTGAAGAGTGGAATCGACTTCAAGACGGCTTGCTTGATGATATTGCGAAACTTCGGGCAGAGCGGGCTGGGCCCACGTTCCAAGAGTACCTTAAGCGTATTGAGACATAACCTTCTATTGTTAGTGGCTGATTCGCGCTGGAGCGCAAACATTGCAAACAAAAAAGGGGAGTGACCATGCCAACTATCACGAGGATGTACACAGGCGACGACGGCGAATCCCACATTGAGGAAATAGATTTGGCTGACCATCCAGAGTTAGCTGCGGGGCTGAAGGCCACGGACATCACCTTTCGCAGCTATGAGTCGGGACACTTCATCGACTGGCACCCGGGGCCACGCAAACAGTTCGTTATCACGGTGCAAGGTGAAGCGGAGATTGGCCTGGGCGATGGCACCATTCACCACTTTGGCCCCGGTCACGTGAACCTGGTTGAGGACACCACGGGGAGAGGTCACACCACAAAGGCAGTGGGAAGCGTGCCTCGAATTACGGCCACCATACCGATTGTTGACTAAGGCGTTTCACCAAGCGCATCTAAACAGCGATATCGGAGTGGTTTATGCTATGTAGCACAAACGTATAGCCATGACGACAGAGGATGATAGGCCGGGGTAATTGAATGCAAATAGGACCTATACCTAGAAGCGGGGCTTTGGACAAAGCATATCGCGCTCGCGCTCGTGAACGAGCGGCGCGGCCAATGAATCCACCGACTCAAGATACTCGCGGTCAGTGGCACGGCCATCACACAGATGATGAGGTTGAGCTTAATGGAGCCAGCGGAGCGAGTGGCGGATACATTGGTATATATGGTGGTGTCGTAGCGGCCCTAATCGGCATTGTCACAGCCGATAGGTCGTTGTTTCTCCTTACCCTAATGGGTATCGGCATAGTCGGATTTGTGTTTGGCGTTCTATCAGGCGGGGCCACTGGCAGGGGGATGAAAGCCTCGTTGAGTAACTCTCTCCTTTACGGCTCCCTGTTCAGTTTCTTGGCCTTTATTGTTGGTGCCATTGTTAGCGTCATGGTCATGGTTCCTGTGTTGATGGTTCTCATAGCATTGAGTGTTGGCCGCTACGCTTCTTGACCGTGGTTGCCTCTAGCTGTTGAAGGCCCCTCGATGGAGGGGCCTTTTTGTTGGGGTTAGCCTTCAGTAGGCACCTGCAAACACAGGGTATCCCCCAACCTATTGGTCGCACCCCCTAATCCTCTTCTACGTAATTCCTACTAGAGTAGATAGGGAAGCCCATCACTGTTAGTCAAACACCCATGCTTTGGGATGGGTGTCTCATTTGAGTTGTTCCCACTGGATAGGAGCCTCATCGCATGCTGGCGAGTTTATCACGACTGCGCAAAGAATCCAGTGGTATCACTGGAATTGAAACGGCAATCATCCTCCTTGCCTTTGTCGTGGTATCTACCGTGTTTGCGTACACCGTCCTTTCTGCAGGCATCCTAGCGTCTTCCCAGGGGAAATCAGCAATATATTCTGGCCTGAAGACGACTGGCGGAGCTATGGAGATTAGGAGTGGAGTAATTGCTACGAGCCTCTCGTTTATGGGGGAAAGCCTGGGAACTGGCAATGGCGCTAATAAGTTGTTCACTGTTGCTAATGTACCTGTTGTAACTGGGTCAGAGACGGTATATTGGGTTGGTGTTCCTCAGACGAAAACCACGGATTATACGATTGTTGATTTAACTGGTGCGGTGACGTTTGTTGTTGCACCAGGGAATGGAGTTGCCGTGACTATGGATTACCGCCAGGGGAGCGTCAACTCGTTAGTGTTCAAGGTAAATATTCCTTTGAAGGATAGTTCTATCGATATGACAACCACCATTGATTCTAATTTTGACGGGCTACTCTCGGATGAGAGCCCAAAGAGCCATCGTACTATCGTCTCGTATTTGGATGAAAACCAGCAGGTGGCTGACCTGGCGTGGACGTGGGTCCAATCTGGCAGAGTTGCTAGTTTCGGCTACACACTGGACTGGGGCGAGACGATGATAATGACCGTCAGTTTGAAGGGGCTCAACCCGTCGCTACAGAAAGATGGGAAATTCACCTTAGAGGTCACACCGGAGGGAGGAAGTACGGTGCGTATTGAACGGGGAATCCCCACAGTCATTGACGCTATTATGAACCTTCGGTAGCCACTGGGCTGGCACAATGCTCCAAAAACCAAACTCTGGTACAATTTCCGGTAATGCTGGAGGGTGCTGAAACCAGAGGGAGGGTTCATGCTGACTCAAGAGGAAACGAATCTGCTGTGTCAGGTGAGTGCAGGTACGCCAATGGGCGAACTCATGCGGCAATACTGGTTGCCTGCCGCCTACACATGGGAGCTGGAGCCGGACGGCCAACCCCAACGGGTGAAACTGCTTGGTGAGGACTTGCTGGCCTGGCGTGATAGTAGCGGCAATGCTGCCTTTACGCAGAACCTCTGCCCTCACCGTGGCGCTGGTCTCTACTTCGGACGGAACGAGGAGGACGGTCTCCGCTGTGCCTATCATGGATGGAAGTTTGACGTGGACGGCAACTGCGTGGACATGCCAAATGAACCTTCTACCAGCAACTTTAAGAGCAAGCTGAAGATTACGTCCTACAAGGGTGCAGACTTTGGTGGCATGACCTGGGTGTACATGGGCCCGAACCAAGAGAACCCTCCAGGAGTACCTCAGTTTGAGTGGGGCCTAGTGCCAGAGGCACAACGGCGCCACTATCGTCGGTTCATCTATGAGTGCAACTGGATGCAGGGGCTAGAAGGGGAGCTTGACTCCACCCATGCGCCCTTCCTGCACAGTCGCCTCAACCCTGACGATGACCCCAAGTATGGCGGGTACACCGTTGAGAAGTTTGCGGATTTCCATGTCCAGAACACGGACTACGGCTTGGTCTATGGCGCAGAGCGGAAACAAGCGGACGGAAATTCCTACTGGCGTGCCACCCACTTTCTCTTCCCCTTCTACGGCATGTTTCCCGCAACGCCTGCCCGCGTACCACTTTCCATCTACGTTCCAATTGATGACTACTACACCATGCACTTTGGCCTGGAGTGGCACCCCACTAAGGAGTTGCAGGGCAATCGCTGGCCGGAGGGAGACCTGCCAACTGAAGTGGGGGTACTGACAGGCGGAGGAGGCCCCTGGAAGCCGGAGCAAAAGGGGACATTCTACTCCAAGTGGTGGCCTGCAATGAGCCCTGAGACGGACTTCCATATGGACTTGGAAGCCAAGAAGACCAAGAACTACACTGGCATACCAAGCGTCCGACAGCAGGATGCAGCTCTGGAATGGAGCATGGGCCCAATCATGGATCGTACCAAGGAGCACCTGGGTACCGCCGATGCCACGGTCATCAAGTCACGGAGGAGGCTTATTGCTGCAGCTCGCGCGTTTGCAGAGAACGGCACTCCTCCACCTGGGTCGCAGAACCCGGAGTTGTACAACGTTCGCTCGTGCTCAGTGGTGCTTGCAGGGGATCAGGACTGGCAGGAAGCCCTTGGAGATTGGTTCTACGGTCGCACCACAGAATACCCTGCTGCCGCAGGGGTAATGACCAGGCAATAGAAGCCCAATCGGGCAGATAGAGAAGGAGAGAAGCATGCTCACATCAGACGAGAATGAACTCCTATGTCGGGTAGGCCCTGGCACATCTATGGGCAACTTCATGCGAGAGTATTGGTTTCCCGGACTGAAGTCAGACGAGTTGCCGGAGCCGGATTGCGCACCCGTGCGGATTAAGCTGCTGGGTGAGGAACTGGTGGCTTTCCGAGATACTGATGGCCACGTTGGCTTGGTTGACAACTACTGCCCGCATCGAAGGGCCAGCCTGTTCTTTGGACGGAACGAAGAATGTGGGTTGCGCTGTGTGTACCACGGCTGGAAATTTGACGTAAATGGCGACTGCGTGGACATGCCATCAGAGCCGGCGGAGAGCAACTTCAAGGGAAAGGTCAAGATCAAGGCGTACCAGTGCCAGGAGCGAAACGGCGTTGTATGGACCTATATGGGCTCACGCCCAGTGCCGCCGCCGTTGCCTGAACTGGAAGGCAACATGCATGATTCGTATCACATCACCGTCCTCCACCGCCCCATCAACTGGATGCAGGGCTTGGAGGGGGAAATGGACACCCTTCACGTCACGTTCCTACACCTTGGGCATTTAACGACGGAAAACACAAAACCCGGCACTTTCAACTACCATCAAGCGAAGAATAGGGAAGGCAAGTTTGATGTCCGCGAAACGCCTCATGGGACTTCCTACGGCATGTTTAGAGCTACTGATGAGGGACAGAACTACTGGCGGGTTGGACACATTCTGTTCCCCTTCTACGCTATGGTACCAGGCATTGAAAACCCTCTGGGGGCCAATGCCGGGTTTATCGCATACGTGCCCATGGACGACCATCACACGCTGGAATGGAGTGTCCGTGCATTGAAGCCTGGCGAGACACCCAGCGATCAACTTAGGGACTACTTGCCGAACGGAACCGACTGGTATGGTCGGTACAAGATCACGCAGAACTTTGCCAATGATTTCCTTATTGACCGAGAGGCCCAGCGGGCGAACACCAGCTTCACTGGCATCAAGGGTGTGCGTCAGCAGGACATGGCGGTAACTGAGAGCATGGGCAGTATCTATGACCGCACTAAGGAGCATCTGGGCACCACTGACCAGATGATTATCAGAACGCGGCGTCGCTTCATGGCTGCTGCTCGGGCGTTGGCTGAGGATGGCACGCCACCTCCCGGTGTGGATACCCCAACGGTGTACCATCAGCGGTCAGGGCAGGTTGCTTTGGCACAAAACCTGGATTGGTGGGAGGCTACCAAGGAACTGCGGGAAGCGTTCAATGTGGAGGCAATGGCTATGGAGACCAGCGGTTAGCCAAAATTTAGTACGTAAGTGAGATAAGAAACGGGGCTGCATCGCAGCCCCGTTTCTTGCTTTTATTGGTGCATGAACACAGGAGTCTTTGCGCCTACGCTCGTCCTATGTAGGGCATCTTGGTTGCCATGATTGTCATGAACTGCACGTTGGCCGTGAGCGGAATCTGATCCATGTACAAGATGGCCTGTCCAACGTCTTCTGCGCTCATGAAAGGCTCGGCAACAATGTCACCGTTAGGCTGAGGATTCCCCG
>Ga0302135_10000593_pt1 | contig 21856 bp, 21 predicted proteins | sample CBN3_surface_MG_FD_203119 | JGI IMG/M metagenome (GOLD analysis project Ga0302135, IMG submission 203119) | Marine microbial communities from Western Arctic Ocean, Canada - CBN3_32.1 | ecosystem: Environmental > Aquatic > Marine > Oceanic | place: Canada: Western Arctic Ocean | collected...
CCGTTGGGGTCGCGGTATTTCCGCTCGAACCCGACGAAATCATCTTCGCCGCCAATTTCCTTGTGGTAGCTGCCGCCCTGCTCAACGACATGATCGCTAGCGGACGCAAGATCGTCGACGATGAAACCCATATGATGGATGCCGACGAAATCCTTACCGCGTTCGTCGCCGGCCGATTCGTCGGTCGGGAAATTGAGTACGGTTAGATTGACGACGCCGTCGGACAGCGAAATACCGTTGCCATGGTTCGTCTGCACCTCGTTGATGCGCTCCATGCCAAACGTTTTCTCGTAGAACTGTGCCGCAACCTCGATATCAGGTACCGAAATGGCGATGTGACGAAGTTTGCCTTGCATAACGGTCTCCTTATGATCGCATTTGAATATGACGCAAAGTTACAGGTGCGTCGAGCGCACGAACCCTAAAACCTGTCTACCCCAACCTGTATTGGTAACTCAATGCGCATTGTCGACATTCGGGAGAAAACGGTCCGCCTCAACGCGGCGATGACCAACGCCGCCATTTCATTCGACGATATGACCGCCAGCGTCGTGGCCGTCGTCTCCGACGTCGTGCGCAACGGCAAACCGGTAATCGGCTACGGTTTCGATTCGCTCGGCCGCTATGCGCATGGGTCGCTGATGATGGAGCGTTTCGCCCCCCGGGTGCTGGCGGCGAGCCCAGAGTCGCTGCTCGATGCCGATGGTCTCAACATCGATCCCCTGGCGGTGTGGACCGCGGCGATGCGAAACGAAAAGCCAGGCGGTCATGGCGAGCGAGCCGGGGCGGTAGGGCTTCTCGATACGGCAATCTGGGATCTCGTCGCCAAGCTCGATGACAAGCCGTTGTGGCGTGTCCTTGCCGAACTCTATGGTAATGGCCAAGGGCCCGCAGACGGCCGCGTCAACACCTACGGATCAGGTGGTCACTATCATCCGGGCCGCGGCGCCGCGGCGCTAGCTGATGAACTCAAAGCGATGCGCGATCTCGGCTACACCCGGCTCAAGATCAAAGCCGGGGGGGCGCCGATCGCGGAAGATAAAATGCGCATCGAGGCCGCGCTAGAGGTCGTCGGCACCGGCGCTAACCTCGCGATCGATCTCAACGGCACCTTCGACGAAGCGCGTGCCACTGGTTTCCTCGATGCGATCGCCGGTTATGACCTCGCCTGGATCGAAGAAGTCGTCGACCCCCTCGATTTCCAGCTCCAGCAAAAAGTATGCGCGATCTACCCAGGCGCGGTTGCGACCGGAGAGAATCTTGCCTCGCTGGCGGATGCGACCAATCTCATCCGCTATGCCGGCCTGCGGCCTGACCGGGACCTCCTACAGTTCGACATCGCATTGTGTTACGGCATCGTCGAATACGTTCGCGTACTGGCCATGCTGGAAAGTAACGGCTGGTCGCGCACCAGCTGCTATCCGCACGCGGGGCACTTGCTGGCGTTACACGTTGTCGCCGGGCTCGGGCTCGGCAGCCATGAATCCGCACCCGACGATAGCAAGATATTCGGCGGCTACCCCGAAGGCAGTGTTGTGGAGAACGGACGGGTAAGCCTTCCCGATGCACCGGGCATCGGTTTCGAACTCAAACCCAACCTCTACGCGTTAATGAAGGAATTGATCGACTAACGCATTTCAGATTGGCTTGACCGTCCTGTCTCCCCGGCTACAGCGGTATCGTAATGAAGGTGTGCGGCGCATCGCAGTCCACCAGATCGAACCGCTTCAACACGATCTTCAAATCGTCGCCCTCGCGGCGCAACGTGTGGTGGCATTTCCCAGCAAACACGCGTTGACCGTCACCTTCACGATATTCGACCACCTGGACTCGTGAGCTCACTTCCAGCAAGCCGTTGTCAGTGCCGGCGACGCGCACCTGGCCCACCACATGGCTGGTTCGGGGGAAGGGGCTTTGCGCGATGTTGGCGGGGTGGGTCATGCGGCGAATGCGAATCGCCATAATGTCTTTGTCTTCGTAGAAGATCGAGATCGTGTTGAGCGGATCATCCTGATTGGGTACCGCGGGGATCCAGTAGATCCCATCGTCCGCGAACAGATCCAGCCAATCATCGAACTTGCCGTCGTCGAGCAACTCGGCTTCCGCGTACACGAAGGCCTCGAGTTCGTCGTGCAACGCGACGTCTGACTTGTTTGCGCTCATGACGTGCTCGGCAGTTCTCCGGTCATGTATCTCGACCATGCCGACAACTGATTGCGGATGCCCACTTCGCTCGAGCCAACACCCTCTTTGGCGCCGTCATTGTGCCTGACTTCATGGCCATAGCCGCGCGACACGTCGAGCCAATCCGATTCGCGGTCGTTCCAATCACGCGGTGACAGAGCGGTCTGCATATTCTTGAAGGCCTCGTGGTCATCCTGGGAGATCATCGAAGCCGGCGAGTTTTGCGACATCATGAAACGTACCGAGGAATGAAATATTTCTTCGGGCGCACCCTTCATTCTGAAACAGGAACTCCGCAACACCGTCTTACCTACCGCGACGGGCTCGAACAAGCGGATCTGCTGAAAGCGGATGTTGAGGATCAAATTCGGAAACACCAGCGTGTTGAAGCGGTCGATCTCCAATATCTCTGCAGTTTTCGTTTCGCCGTGACGTTCGACCAGCAACTTCTGGTACGCGGCGAATGCGGGATCGGCGCGCTGAGCCGCTATTTTGTCTTCGTTGTAGAAACCGCCGATATGCGCGTGGCCCCCGTCGAAGCCGAACAGACCGATCTTGTCCCACTCGGGCAGCGGCAGGCCGTTGGCTTTCATCTGTTGCGCCATGTGCGGGGTTTCGCCAGGCTTGGTATCGCGCTCCCATTCTTTCACCGCACCCCACGACGACCGATGGAGAAAATGTCCGTGGATGAAGTCGAAGGTGTTCTCGACGTGGACTTTCCAGTTGCCGTAATAGATCTGGCGAAACTCGCCGCCGTCGCGAATCAATTCTCCGCCGGGTGCCCGGTCGACCATGTTGTCGAGCGAATCACGCACCGGGGCGAGGTAGTCCTCCAGCGCCGGCCCGGTCAGACTGAGATTGATAAATACGAAGCCCCGGTAGCTGGCGATCTGAGCCACGGGTTCGAGGCTGTTGCGCGGATCGTCGACGTTGAATTCGTCGGGATAGCCGGTCGGTAATGGAACCCCGAGCAGGCTGCCATCACGGGAAAACGACCAGCCGTGGTAGGGGCAGTCGAACGTTGAGACGTGTCCCCGGCGCACATTGCAAATCATCGATCCGCGGTGCGGACATCGGTTGTAGAAGCCGCCGAGCTCGCCATCGTCGGCCCGGACCACAATAACCTCGCGACGTCCGATTCGTGCGCGAACATAGTCACCGAGTTCGGGGATGTCGCTTTCATGGGCCGCAAAGACCCAAGTCCGCTCAAAGATGCGTTCCATCTCGAGGTCGAAAATATCGGCATCGGCATAGACCCGCCGATGAACCCGGCTCGGTTGCACAAAATCGCGGATTTCGTCGTTTGAGATCATATTCATGGTTGAATCGCCAACTTCGGTTTTACGCAGCGGCCATTAGCGACAGCCACATATCGTATTGAGCCCGGTGTAGAACTTCACTGGTTCCCGACCCACCTCGTTTACCGTTCTCAACATCGTAGTCGATCTCAGTGCCGCGTGAGAAATCGATCCATGGGTCGACGCTGGTCCCAAAGCCATTTTGGGTTCGCTGAAAGATCGCCAAGTCGTCCTGGGATATCAGCGACGCCGGCGAATTGAATGCATTTAGGCTGCGCACCGATGTTCTAAACATCGCATCGGGTGCGCCCTTCATCCGGAAGCACACGGCGTGGACGATGCTCTTGTTCACGCTGATCGGTTGGACGTAGCGCACCACCTGGAAGCGGATGTTTATCGTGAGATTGGGGTAGATGATTGAGTTGAAGCGATCAATCGCCAGGATCTCCCGCGTCTTCTCGGGCCCGTGGCGATCCACCAGCATTTGTTTGTAGTCGCGGAAAACGGGATCGTCGGGTTCGGGTGCCAATTTCCCCTCGCGGTAGAAGCCACCCAAGTGGCCATGCCCGTTGCGCAACCCGTGAACTTCGATCTCATTCCATTGGCGCGGCGTCAGATCGTTTGACTTGATTTGTTTGATGACCTGTTCGGCGTTCTCGCTGAAATCGTGGTGATCACGTTCCCACTCTTTGGCGACCGTCGACGATGAATTGTGAACGAAGGTCGCATGGGCGGCGTCGATGCCGTTCTCTACCGACAGTTTCCAGTTGCCGTGAAATACTTGGCGGAAGTGATTGCCGCCATAGACGAGTTCGCCGGTTGGCGAGCGGTCGATCATGTTGTCGATCGAATCGACGATTGGGGCGAGGAATGTTTCCAGGTCGTCGGGACCCCCACCGGCGGCCCGTGCGAAGATGAACCCTCGGTGCGAGGCAATGTTTGCGACACGGTGCAGGTGGTGTGGCTGGGTGTCAAAATCGGCGCCGTAATCACCCTTGGCCGGGATCGCGATCAAACTGCCGTCCCGGGCGTATGTCCAACCGTGATAGGGACAATTAAAGGTTTGAATGTTGCCTGCGTCTTGGGCAACGATTTGCGAGCCGCGATGGGCACAGCGATTGTGCAATCCGGCAATGCCGCCATCATCGGTGCGCACAACCAACACGTCGTGCCGGCCAACCGGTGCGCGCAAGAAATCGCCGGGCTCGGCTATCTGACTTTCATGACCAACGTAGATCCACGACCGCTCGAAAATGCGCGCCATCTCCAGGTCGAAGATATCGGGATCGGTATAAACCCGTTGATGTACCCGTCCCGGGGTCACCAGTCCGCTGATTTCTTCGGTACCGAGGACAGCCACGTCGACTAAATACCGCTCAGCTTCGTGGGACAGCCACTGGATTCTAATAGATTTGGTAGAGCCGCCCCCTCACCCCAACCCTCTCCCACGAGGGGAGAGGGAGCCGGTTGTGCGTTCACCAAAAGCCCTCTCCCCTCGTGGGAGAGGGTTGGGTGAGGGGGCTTTTGGCAGATCCAATGCTGTGCTCTCGGCACTAAAATTCCCAATTCTCTGTGGCACCCGACAAAATACTATCACCCACCCACCAACGTTAACGTCGATCAAAGCTTCCCGATCCCATCACGCACGTAGCTTGCGCCAATCATAGGCCTGCTCGAACGCATAGGCTGCGCGATAAATTGCGGCCTCTTCCCAATGGCGTCCGATCAGCATCATGCCGATCGGTATGTCGTCGGCTTTGCCGCAGGGCACCGACATCGCTGGGTGTCCGGTGACGTTAAATGGGCAGCAATTAGCGATATAGATGAATGCGGTTTCGGCGATCTCCTTGGGCGTTGCCTCGGGTCCGGGGATCGGCTTGGCCTTGAGCGGCATCGTCGGCATGAGCAGCAGATCGTAGTCGGCCAGCACCGCGTCGTAGGCGGCGCGAAGCTTGCGCACCAGATTCTGGGCCTTGGCGTAATAATGGCCGCCGCCGGCCTGAATCGCATAGGTGCCAAACATCGCGATAACCTTGAAGGTGTCGGCGATGTCGTTGGCATCTTGGCGCCAGCGCGACATTGCCGCTCCCGCCGACGTCATCTGGACGCCGCTTAGGTTGGTCATCGCGCCATTCATCGACAATGCGTTGACGACTAGCCCTTCATTGACGATTGGCGACCAGATCGGCAGGCCATAATTGTGCCACGGGATTGAGACTTCATCGACTTGGATGCCGAGCTTGCCAAGCTTCTTGGCACCGGCGCGGACCAGCGCGCTAACGTCGTCTTCGGCGTTGAATTGCTCGAATCCTTCCTTAACGATGGCGACCTTCATGCCTTTCACGTCCTCGCCGAGCGCTTTGGTGTAGCGCGCGACGCGGACGTCGCGCTGACGCGGGTCGAGCCCGTCGACGCCGGCGATAACTTCTAGCAGCAGCGCATTGTCGGTCACGCTCGCGGTCATCGGTCCACAATGATCGACCGTCGCTTCAACCGCCATGATGCCGGTATAGGGCACCAGCCCATGGGTACCCTTCATCGCATAGATTCCGCAATGCGCGGCGGGTTGGCGCACCGAACCGGCTTGATCGCAGCCTAATGCCAGGTCGACGTCGCCGGCCGCGACCACCGCCCCGCTGCCCGACGATGACCCGCCGGTCGTGTGGGTCGGTTTGTGGGGATTGCGAACCGGGCCGGTGGCGCTGGTGTGGCTGCCGCCCGACGCGCACAGATATTCGCAGACCGTTTTGCCGGCGATGGTGCCGCCCGCGTCGAGAATACGTGTCACCACTGTCGCATCGAACTCCGGAACGTAACCCTCGAGGATCGACGCGCCGTTCATCATCGGTACGCCGGCGACATTTATGTTGTCCTTAATGGCCACCGGGCGGCCCTTGAGCTTGCCCCGCGAGGCCCCCTTGATATCGGTTTTGATGTACCAGGCGCCGTAAGGGTTGTCGTCGCCTTCGGGCCGGTATCCCGGTGTCCGCGGGTAGCGTACCGGCGGCACGTTGTCCGGAAGTTGATCGAGCAGTCGATAGCCGCCCGCCATGGGCTCCATGATCACTTGCATGTCGGCGAGGTAGTCGTCGGTTACCTCGAAGCCAAGCTCATCCGCGACATCGCGAAGTTGCCCGATGGTGGGCGTTTTGAAGGCCATCGTTCTTATGTCCCCTTGCGATTACTAGGTTTGGTTCACTGCCAATCAACCGCTTGCTCGAACGCATGCGCCAAGCGGTAGATCGTCGCTTCATCGCCATGACGGCCGACGATTTGCAGCCCGATCGGCCGACCATCGCTGATGGCGCAGGGCAACGAGAGGGCGGGATGCCCGGTCAAGTTAAACGGTGCGGTGTTGGCTGCCATGTTCCAGCAATGGTCCAAGGTTTCGGCCAACGGCGCGTCGGCGGCCGGCACTGGCTGCGCCCGGTTGGGGGAGGTGGGCATGATCAGCAGGTCGTGGTCGGCCAATACCTCGTCATAGGCGGCCCGCAACCGGTGGCGTGCGTTCTGCACCTTGCCGTAATAGTAGCCGGAGCGCGTCTGCGCCGCGTGACGTCCCAGCAGGATCGATACCTTGACGGGGTCGGCGAAGTCATCCATGCGGCGTGCCGCCGCATTCATGGCCCTATTCAAAGAAGGAACATTGAGCCCCTCGCTGAACATGCCACCCCCGAACACGTAGGTATGGTAGCCCGCTTCAAATGATCCCACCGCCCAAATGGCGCCACCATGCGCGTGCCAGGGAATCGACACCGTCTCAACCGTGGCGCCGAGTTTCTCGAGTCGGTCGGCAGTTTGCCAAACTGCGTTGCCGACCTCTGGCTCGGATAGCGGCGTGGCGAACCCTTCTTGGACCACGGCGACGCGTAGACCTCTGAGGCCGTCGTCGAGATGTGTCGTGTAGCGTGCGGGACGAACGCCGCGTTGCCGCGGGTCGTAGCCGTCTGGTCCCGCGAGCACCTCCAGGAAAAGCGCATTGTCGGCGACGGTCCGCGTCATCGGTCCGATGTGGTCGATGGTTGGATCGAGCCCCATGATGCCTGTGTAGGGCACCAACCCGAACGTCGGCTTAAGGCCGACGACACCACAATAGGCGGCGGGCACCCGAATCGATCCGGCCTGATCGCCGCCCATCGCCATATCGACCTCGCCATTGGCTACCACGGCCGCCGAGCCGCTCGAAGAGCCGCCCGCGGAGTAGCCGGGCTTTCGGGGGTTGATAACCGGCCCGGTCGCCGCCGTCACACAACCGCCCGACGCCGAAAAATATTCGCAAACGGTCTTGCCGACGATCTCCGCCCCGGCATCGAGCAGTCGCGTCGCCACGGTTGCGTCGATCTCCGGCATATAGCCTTCCAGCACCGATGCCCCATTCATCATCGGTACGCCGGCCAGGCAGATCGTGTCTTTGAGTGCGACCCTGCGCCCTTTTAACTTGCCGCGATTGGCCCCCTTGATCGCTGTTTTGACGTACCAGGCGCCAAGTGGATTATCGCCTGCCTCGGGCCGCCGCCCAGGGGTTCGCGGGTACTTTACCAGTGGAAGATCGTCGGGCAGCGCGGCAACCAGATCGAACGCGCCGGCCAGCGGACGTACATAGTCCAAGACCTCGTTGACGTAGGCGTCACTGAGTTCCAGGCCGAGGGCGTCGCCATGCTGGCGCAACTGAGCCGGTGTCGGAAGCGCAAAACTCATGACCAGGCCCTTTCGTCGTTGGTCCGCGTCACATAGGCTAGCTTTTGTACCTGCTTGGCCGCCAGTGTTGCAGCGACAGATTCGAGTTGGTGCTTGTATTTGTGTTCTTATGTATCTGGTTGAAAACGCATGCCTTTGGTAACCGAACAGCTCGCCCGCTACGCGAGCGAGCTTCAATTCGACGATCTCTCGCTGGAAGTCGTTGAGCGCACTAAATTGCTGCTCCTCGATTTTCTCGCCGTCACGGTTGGCGGCCGCTACAAGGCGGAAACCACGCGTCACTTCGTTGACACCGCGGAAGCCCTCGGATGGCGCTACGGTACCGCGACCGTACTCGGTCTATCGGCGGATTTTGCGCCGCCGGCCGCGGCGTTGATCAACGGCGCGCTCGCGCACTCGCTCGAGTTTGACGATACCCACGCCGCGGCGTCGCTGCACCCAAGCGCGACGGTCATACCATCTGTCCTCGCCGCCGCGGAGATGGTTGCCGCCGATGGTCGCGATCTGATCACAGCGATCGTTGCCGGTTACGAGCTCAGCTGCCGCATCAGCAAAGCGCTGGTGCCCTCCGAACACTACGCCCGTGGCTTTCACCCAACCGCGACCGTGGGAGCATTTGGTGCCGCCGCTGCTGCGGCTCGTATCTTCGGCCTGACGCCCGAGGGCGTCGCCAGTGCGCTGGGGATAGCCGGCAGCCAGGCGGCGGGCTCGATGCAATTCATGGATAACGGCGCTTGGAACAAACGCTTTCACGTTGGCGCTGCTGCCCAAAACGGCCTGATCGCAGCGACCCTCGCGCGCAATGGATATCTCGGGGCTAGTGCGGCCATCGAAGGCGAGAAGGGGTTTCTTCGCGCCTATGCGCCGAACCCGGATCCCCAACTCGCGATTGCCGGGCTCGGCGAATCATTTGAAACGATGGCCATCGCGCTCAAACCTTATTCGGGGTGCCGGCTGGTTCACGCGGCGATCGACGCGACCCTACAACTGCGTAATCAACACGCGATCGTCCCGTCGCAAATCGAAGATGTTGCCATCGGCTTGTCGCAGCTTGCGCTCGACATCACCGGCTTTCCCGAGGAACAAAAGCGGCGGCCACGCAATATCGTCGAAAGCCAGTTCTCAATGCATATGTGTGCGGCGATTGCGCTTCATCAGGGGTCGTTGACCTGGGCGGATTACGAAAACCTTTGGCAGGACCCAGGCATTCTCAAGCTATGCGACCGCATCGGCGTTTATCACGACCCCGAGGTGCAGGCGGATTACCCTGAACGTCTCAGCGGGCGGGTCCGCATCACCGCGGCCGGGGTCGTCCACGAAGCTAAAATCGATATCCCCAGCGGCGAACCCGAACGCTTCCTAAGCGCTGACGAGATCATCGAGAAGTTCGCTGGGCTCGTTGCCGGTCACCTAGCCCGTGATCAAATCGCCGCGATTACCGACTTGGCGTTGCGGGCTGAGACACTCACAAACGTGCGCCAATTGGGCACAGCAACGCTGCCCGGCGCCTTGGCCGCAGCGGCGGAGTAATCACATGACCGAACCTGCACTTAGCCAAACGAACTCCCCGATTGTCGCGGCGTATATCGAGCGTACGCCGACATCGGCCCAGCTCTTCCAACGTGCGCAGGCGTCGCTGCCCAGCGGCCTCACCCATGATGCCCGCCATATCGATCCCTATCCGATCTATGTCGAGCGTGCGCAAGGGTCCCGCAAATGGGATGTCGATGGGCATGAATATGTCGATTACATGGGCGGCCACGGCGCCCTGCTGCTCGGCCACAACCACCCCGAGGTGACCGCGGTGGCCAAGCGCCAGCTCGACATTGGCACGCATTTCGGCGCGTGCCACGAACTTGAGATCCGCTGGGCCGAACTAATCAAAGAGATGATCCCGTCGGCCGAGAAAGTGCGGTTCACATCGTCGGGTACCGAAGCGACTCTTTTAGCCTTGAGGATGTCGCGCGGGTCCACCGGCAAAACCAAAGTGATTCGCTATGCCTGCCATTTTCACGGCTGGCACGATCATTTCTCGGCCGCCTATGTCAATCACTTCGACGGCTCGGCGCCGATCGGCGTTTTGAATTCGGTTGCTGACGATATGATCGTGGTGCCGCCAAACGATCTAGACGCGACTCGCGTCGCTATCGAGGGCGGCGACATTGCGGCCGTTATACTTGAGCCAACCGGCGCGAGTTGGGGCCACGTTCCGGCGCCGCCCGAGTTCGTTGCCGGCTTGCGCAAACTAACCGCGAAGCACGACGTCATCCTGATCTTTGACGAGGTGATCAGCGGATTTCGCTGTTCGCCCGGCGGCGCCCAAGCCGCGCTAGGGATCACGCCCGACCTCACCACGCTAGCCAAGATCATGGCCGGCGGATTACCCGGCGGTGCCGTTGTCGGCCGGACTGATTTGATCGATCTGATTAGCTTTGATGAGGATGCCCGCGGCGGTCACGAGAAGATCCTTCACTTCGGCACGTTCAACGGCAATCCCGAGTCGGCCGCCACCGGTATCGCCTGTCTGGAAATCGTTAAAAACACTGACGCCTGCGCCCACGCCAATCGCGCGGCGGCGAAGCTACGCGCGGGTCTTACCGAAGTCGTTATCGACGAAAAACTTCCCTGGGGGATCTATGGAACCTTTTCCGGGTTTCATATTTTCACGAACCCGGAAAAGCGCAAGATCGATCCCGTTGGATTCGATCCGCTTGCCGTTCCGTGGCAGGAGCTGCGTGCTGGCGATCCGCCGATCGCCAACAAGCTGCGACTCGGGATGCTCGTCTATGGCGTCGACATAAATGGTTGGCCTGGCGGCATGACATCGGCGGTCAGCTCCGATGATGATTTTGATCAAACGATCGATGCTTTCAAACGCACAATTCGCGATATGAAAGATGAGGGCGACCTGTAGGGGTGAGGGCTCCTGCTTACTGTGTGACGCGTCTCATCGCCGGCAATGCGGCGCTAAGCCCAAACAAAATCAACGCCGCTAAAACGATCGATGGACCGGCCGGCGTATCGATACCAAAGGATCCGGCGAGGCCCCCTGTCACCGACAACATCCCCATCACCGTCGCGACGATCGCCATCTGCTCGGGTGTCCGCGAAAATCGGCGTGCTGCCGCGGCGGGAATAATTAGCAGGGCGACCACCAGCAGGATACCGACGATCTTCATGGCGACCGCCACAACCAATGCCATCAACAGCATGAATACCAGGTTGATCTCGGCAACCCGCAAGCCCTCGGCACGGGCTAGTTCTTCGTGGACGGTGATTGCGAGCAGGGGCCGCCAGATCGCGATCAGAACCGCCACCACCGCGATTCCGCCGCCGTAGATCCAGATCAGATCGACTACCGTTACGGCCAATATGTCGCCGAACAGATAGCCCATCAGATCGAAGCGTACGGTCTCGAGAAACGCGACCGCAACCAAACCTATTGCCAACGTGCCATGGGCAAGGATGCCGAGCAGCGTATCGTCGGCCAACCGGCTACGTGTCCGCAGTATCGCCAGCGCCAGCGAAACGATCACGCAGATGACGATGACGCCGATGACGGGGTTCCAATCGAAAAGGAGCCCGAGCGCTACGCCCATCAGGGCTGAATGGGCAAGCGTACTGCCAAAAAATGCCATGCGCCGCCACACCACGAACGCGCCTAGCGGGCCGGCCACCAAAGCGACTCCCAGCCCGGCCAGCACAGCACGCACCAGGAAGTCACTCAGAAAATCATCCATGCTGATGCTCGGCCGCCGCGTTTTCTTCGATGACCGACCCATCGATATCGTGGTGATGATCGTGGTGATGTTGATATAGCGCGAAGCTCGACGCGACGTGCTCGCCAAACAATTCGAGATAACTGGGGTCACGGCTGACCGTATCGGGCGTGCCCGCGCAACAGAGATGGGTATTGATGCAAACCACGCGATCGGTCGCCGCCATCACATGATGCAAATCGTGCGACACCATGAGAACAGCACACGCACGTCGATCCCGGATAGTGCCGATCATCTCATAGAGCGCAGCCTGACCATTCACGTCGATCGCCTGGGCGGGTTCGTCGAGGATCAGCAGGTCGGGTTCGCGAAGCAGTGCCCGCGCCAGCAATACCCGCTGGAATTCTCCGCCGGAGATCTCCGAGAGCGCCGTGTCCCAGACGTGGGCGGCGCCAACCTCCGCCAATACGGCCCGTCGTCGGCCGCCGCCAGCGCACCCCGACAGCGCCAGAAATCGGCTCACCGGGAGCGGCAGGGTCGGGTCGATGGTCAGCCGCTGTGGCATGTAGCCAATCTTCAGCCCCGGACGACGCGTGATGACGCCGGCACTCGGTTCGACCAGCCCTAAAATCGCCCTGATTACGGTGGTCTTGCCGGCGCCGTTGGGACCGATCAGGGAAACGATTTCGCTTGTGCCGATTGTCAGGTCGACATTGGTAAGGATCTCGCGCGCACCCTGATGCACATGGAGTCCCCGGACGTCGATGAGTAGCGCTGATTGGGAACCGGTCATGACGTCGTCGCCGCCGCGGTTAGGGCCGGGGAACATTGGCGGCACAGACCGGTCGCCTCGATGGTTCGCGATTTGAGCGCGAACCCGAGTTGGGTCGCTGATTGGGCAACCGCCCGGTCAATCGCTGAATCTTCAATTTCAACGGCGTCGCCGCATGCATCGCAAATCAAAAACAGACCGCGATGGGCGTGTTCTGGATCGGCGCATCCCACAAACGCGTTGAGGCTCTGAATGCGGTGGACCAACCCCTGCTTCAGCAGAAATTCCAGCGCCCGATAGACGGTCGGTGGGGCTGCGGATGGATGCGCGGGCTTCAAGCCGTCCAGCAGCGCGTAAGCCCCGGCGGGACGATGACTTTCCCACACCAGTTCGAGGATGCGCCCGCGGATTGGTGTGAGTCGGGCGCCACGCTCCCTACAAATTCTTTCGGCCGTCACGATCGCGTCTTCGATGCAGCGCTGATGATCGTGCGCATTGTTCCAAGCGCTATTCGGCGGCAGACCGGAATCGAGCCCGGATTTCTTTCCCGCGTTTTGCATGGCGCGCCTCTCACTTCCCGCATCTGTAATTGCGTGGTTCGCAACACTATAACATTACGGTAATGTTATAAAGTTTCAGGCATTGCACATCGGAAGAATCTGGTGAAATCATTGTTTTGCGTGCTGGCAGCGGCACTGATTGTCCTATTTCTCGCGCTATCGTCGGCGCGAGCTGGCCCCAATGTGGTGGTTAGCGTTCTACCCATTCATTCGTTAGTCGCCAGTGTCATGCAGGGGATAGCGAGCCCAATCCTCTTACTGCAGGGCGGGGCGTCGCCGCACACCTACGCGCTGAAGCCATCGGATGCGCGTGACCTGCAAAACGCGGATGCGATTTTTTGGATCGGTGAGGGCCTGGAGTCATTCTTGGCCAAACCGATCGAGGCGCTACCCCGAAGTGCCAGAATTGTCGCCCTGTCCAGGGTGCCCGGGGTGCGCCTGTTAAGTATACGTGAGGGCGGTGTGTGGGTTGAAAACGCGGCGGATCGCTACGCTGACCACCAAGAATTAGCGACCGGCACATACGATCCTCACATCTGGCTCGATCCTGCCAATGCAGCGGCGATCGTGGTGACCGCCGTGGCGGTGCTAAGTAGCATCGATCAGGCGAATGCCGACACCTACCGCGCCAACGGCGCCAAGGTTTTGCGGCGCATCGAGCAGTTCGAAGAGAAGCTTCATCGCCACCTCGCCAGTGTGAAAAAACGGCCCTACGTCGTCTTCCACGATGCCTATCAATACTTCGAGAAACCTTTCGGCATGAACGCCGTTGGCGCGATCTCGATTTCGCCCGAACGTATCCCCGGTGCCAAACGGCTCGCTGCGCTGCGCGGTCGGCTCAGTAAACTCGACGCGGCTTGCATATTTTCTGAACCGCAATTCAAACCGGCGATCGTGGCGACGGTTGCCGAAGGAACCAGCGCCCGCAGCGGTGTCCTCGACCCGATCGGCACCAACCTCGTTCCCGGCCCGGACGCCTATTTCCGTTTAATGGAGAACCTCGCGGTGTCGTTGCGAACGTGTTTGGCGGCAGCGTCGTAGGCCACCTCAGTCAGCCCGCGATATCGGTCGCTCCCGCCTGCGAACCGGCGCCACCGTGAGCAACCCCTGTGTCAGCAGAAACAGCGATCCCAGCCAAAGATAGGGTTCCACGTCATCGGAGCGACCTACGTGAACCGCGTGCGCGATACTCAATATTATGAGTAGGATCGCGCCGGCAGAAACGAATCTCTTCAAAATCATGGCTTCATATCCCGGAGGATTAAGAGGATGGGAAAAAGGATGGCGAAAAGCAGTACATCAAAACGCCCTGTTGGCCCTAGACGCAAAGCAGCGCCGCCGGTCGCCGTCGTCACCGGTGGCGGCACCGGCCTCGGCCGGGCATCGGCGACGCGGCTATCGCACGATGGGTTCACTGTTGCCGTACTGGGTCGACGCGCGACACGGCTAAAAGCCAAGCGCGGCGAGTCTCTCCACGCCTATCCCTGCGATATCAGCGATCGCGACCAGGTGCGAATGACGGTCGACGCGATTCGCGCCGATCTTGGCGGCATCGACGTCCTGTTCAATTGTGCCGGCGTCTTCCGTGAGGTTCCCATCATTAAAACCACGCCCGAGCAGATCGATCATTTGATCGGTATAAATTTGGTGGGCACGATCAACATGACCGTCGCTTGCGTGCCGGCGCTGAAGAAATCCAAGGGCACGATTATCAATATGAGCTCGGCGCTCACCGCCCGGCCCTATGAGGGGATCTCGCTCTACTGTGCCTCCAAAGGCGGCGTTGAGGCCTATACGCGCGCGCTCGCAGTCGAGCTGGCGCGGTTTGGCGTGCGGGCGAATGTGATTCTGCCGGGCCTCGTGCGCAGTGAGATCTTTGCCGCGGAGGGCTGGAGCGAGAAAATGCTCGAAACTGAATTGCGGCGCTGGGGCAAGACCTACCCGCTCGGTCGCGCCGGAGAACCCGAGGACATTGCCGGGCTCGTCTCCTATCTCGCGTCGAAGGACGCGTCGTGGGTAACCGGGGTTTCGATTCCCGTCGAGGGCGGTAAGATCGTCGGCGGATAGCGGTATTTATGCCCGGCTAACCGTCCGGTTTCCACCTCACCCAACCCTCTCCCCCGACCGGGCGAGGGGGGTGAGGGAAGGAAATGGAACCGATCCTAGGTTTACTCTGCGGCGATGTTTGAGATGCCGGTTTGTGGGCCGATACCCATGAGATCGCACCAATAGCGCCAGAACCCGCGCACCGAGCTTTCGGTTAGCAGGTGATCGTCCTTAAGCGGAATATCGCCGAGCCCGCCCATCGCCAGCACCGAATGGGCATCCGCATAGTCGCCATGGATGCCGAGCTGTAAGAGTCGTCCGGCTTCCCCGTCTTCCATCGATACCAGGCCGCCCGGGCCGACCAGATTGACCTGCTTGGCGCGCATATGGCGCAGCTCCGCCGAATCGTCGGTATAGCCGAAATAGGTCCAGTAGAGCTCGTACTCCGTGGCGCTGCGGGGCCGGATCTGGCGTGTTGCCAGCGTGTTGGAGAGGCGCTGGACGAGCAGGTTGGGGAAGAACGCGCACAGCAACACCGCGCGCTCGTCGTCCATCTCGACGATGTATTCGTTGAACGAGGGGTCCTGCAGGGTGAGGCCCTCTTCGAAGAGCGTTGTGTCGTCGTAGTCACTGCTGTCGCCGAGGATCTCCTCGCTTGGCACCACATAGACGATGCGATGGCGCGCCCGCTCATCCATCTCCGAGCCCCCTTTGTGGGTCGCCCGCGATAGGCCGAACGTCACCAGGAACTTGTGCAGCAACACGCCATGGTAATCGTCGAGCAGGTTCTCGTAATACAGCTTCCAATTGGCTGGGATTCGTTGGCGCGAATAGCCGATGATTTCGATCGGCTTGGCAAAGATGGTATCGAGATAGTCCAGCATCGGTGCGCCTAGAAATTCTTCGAGCGGCTCGATCTCCTCGGCGAACGACACAAACACGACGCCGCGATAGCTCGCAACTTTGAGCGTTCGCAAGCCGTGCTCACCCATCTCGAAGTCAGCCGGCATTCCGCCCTTGCCCTTGAGGCCCCGCAGAAATGGGACGCCGATCAAATTGCCTTTCTGGTCGTAGCACCAGTGGTGATAGATGCAGGTGAAATCCTTGGTCGTACCCGACGTCGTGCGCACCAGCAATGTGCCGCGGTGGGCGCAGCGGTTCACGAATGCGGTCAAATTGCCGTCATCGGCGCGAACCACCACCACCGGGGTGTCGCCGATGTAAGTTGACTGGAAGTCCCCAGCGTTGGGCACTTCCGCTTCCAGGCAGGCGTAACTCCAAACCTGGCCGCGGAAGATTCGCGCCTGCTCGAGTTCGTGGATCTCCTGATCGACGAACACCGAGTACGGCACGCGGCTGAAATCAGCTTCCGGCCAGTCATGAGTCTGGGGGTGGACCATGTGACGCTCCAATCGCGCGCGGAAATTCAGAGATAGCCCGGTAATAAGTGGTTAGGAGTATAGCCGCCGTTACTGCCTTAGGCACGGGATCTCAGGTCGGATCCGCCGAAGATGTCACGCTTGCCGTGCAACCAGCGACCGAAGTCAAGCACATCGAAGACCAGCGAAATCAGATTGACGATCAAGACGGCAAATCCTAGCCACTGTTCGCCGGAATCCATCGCCTCCACGCTCGACAGCCGAACGGCAATGAAGACGATCAAGGGCGCCCAGACGAATTGGGGAAATGAGAGCAAGCGTGAGAAACCGCGTTGGACGTAGATCGTCGGCAGATTGATCACGCCGATAAACGCGATCGCGATCGCCGTCCACACGCCGATCTCGGTATCGAGGAAAGCAAACGCTGCGACGTTGGGGGCGACCAGAACCCAGACCCAAAGCTGCACCCACAAGGGCAGCGCGCAGTACGAACGCCAGATGCTCTGCCATCGGTTCATAGAGGACGTCCTAGCGTCGGCTATCACCTTAGCATCGGTTCAAGCTCGGCAAAGACAGCAGGATTAAGGAAGATCTCGTGCCCCTCACCCTCCAATCGAACCAACTTCACCTTCTTGCCATGCTTTCGCGCTGCAGTTTCGTATTGTTCGCTAAATTGGGGCGGCGCAATCTCATCCTGGCTGCCGACAATTACGGTGACCTCAACCTGATCCGACATCCCCGTGACTAGCTCAATGGGTGAGAGCGTCTCGATCTTGCCCTGAAATACGGGCTCACGGGTTTGCTCGAACATATACTGACGCCACTTCGCAACATCATAGACAGACGAAATCAACAGCGCCTGGTTGATCAACGCCGGGTGCCGACCGAGCGCGTTTGCACTAAGGGCTGCGCCGCCCGAATGGGCGGCAACCACCACTTTGCGGGCATTCCAGCGGCGCTTGAGTCTGCCGATTGCATTGGCAATCGCCTCCGTGTTCGTGAGGTTCCAGCTGTCACCTGCAGCCAACCCGCGCTCGCCGTCGGATGTGTTTCCCTCGGGGTCGCTATAACCCGGTCGAAGCAATCCGACGGCGACGACGTCACGGTGGTTTGCTGCCACCTTGGCGGCAAAGACGTATTGGTGATCGGGCTCGTTGAAGGGTGCATCGCCGTGGATGACGACCACCAGAACAGGACTTTCGCCTTTTTCTTCGCTTGCGAACGCGTTCACTCGCAGGCGGTAAGATCCGCCCTGCACCCATGATTCCTCTTCGGCATCGGATATGACCGTATGGGACTTCGCTTTCATCAGCCATCCTCCCGGAAGCGCAACCTCGTCCCCGATTCTACGCCGTTGGAGAAATCTATGTTCGTAGCCGGCTAGGTCGCCTTTCCTCACTTTAGGACAACCGACCAGCAGTTGATCCGCTGATCGGTTGTCCGTTGAGCGTGAACCACACCACGTGACGCTCCGTTGGGGTGAAACTCGAACGCATCAGCAAACTGCCGAGTGCGTCATAGGCTTCGACCGCGACAGGGGCTTCGGCGAGCACGCCGTAGACGTTGGGGATCTGTCCGTAGCGTTCTTTCACGTCTTCGAGCAGGTCTTTGCTTCCCGTCGGTGCAGAGTCGCTGGTATGGATGGTAAATGTCGTCATGGGGTGTCTTTTTCAGGGGTTTGAGTCAAGATTACGTAGTTACCCATATTTTATTATTGAATGATCAGTCAATATTTAGGGAAAAAAATCTACGCGGCCTCTAATACGGCAAGTGCACCGTCGACGATGCTGCGCGGTATCTCTGGTGTCTCCGTCACCCGGCCAATTAGAACCAACCCTTGGTGGGCGCTCATGAATAGCCGCGCGAGGTTCCGCACGTTGGTTGTCGGCTTCAGGTCGCCGTCGGCCTGCGCCTTCGCAAACGCCTTGTAATAGGCGCGTTCGACGCGCTGCATGTGTTTGCGTAGAACCCCAGCCATTTCTGTATCGTCGGTGCGGAACTGCGCCATGCTCACGCCCAACAGGCAGCCGCGGCTCATTGGCGCGGAATTTTGTTGCGCGATGTCGCTCATCACCGCGCGTACATTTTCCAGCGCTGGTCGATCGGGGTTGTTGAGCCCTTGGTAGATCCCAGCCACAACAGTCTGCGAGTAATGATCGAGCGCCTTTATATATAGCGCTCGTTTGTTACCAAACGTGTCGTACAGGCTCTTGCGTCCGATCCCCATTGTTTCCAGCAGTTCGTTCAGGCCGGTTGCCGCATACCCCTGCGCCCAAAACAGCTGCATCGCTCTATCGAGCGCGACTTCAGGGTCAAATTGCTTGTCGGGACCGCGAGGCATGCACCAAGTATCATATACTTGAACCAATCAGTCAATATTAACTAAAAAGTAACGGGCTGAAATTTCCTTGGATGAACTCCGGTGCGTTCAACGCCCGCCGTTTGTGCCGAAGACGCCGTCCGCTAGACTGCCGCTGCGATGGCGCCGCCACAACAATTCACCCTTGCAAACCATGTCGATCGATAGGCTCTTCGAACCCGGTCGGATCGGTGGACTCACCCTCGCCAATCGATTGGTGCGATCGGCGACATCGGAGATGATGGCGCGCGACAGCGGTGAGATTACGGATCAATTCATCGACCTCTATCGCAACCTCGCCCGCGGCGGCGCCGGCCTGATGTTCACCGGGATGCTCTATCCCCACCCGCGCGGGCGCTACATCTCCAAGCAGGCTGGGATCCACGATGATGCGATGATCCCGGCGCTCACCCGCCTGACCGGACAGGTCCATGATGCCGGCGGGATCATCTTTGGCGAACTCGGGCACGCCGGCAGTCAAAGCCGCGACCCCGCCGTCACCCCGCTGGCCCCGTCGCCGGTCGGAAATTTTATCTCGCTGCGCGAGCCCCAGGAAGCCCACGATGCCGAGATAAGAGAGGTGATCGCAGCCTTTGCCCAAGCGGCGCGGCGCGTGCGCCAGGCCGGCTTCGATGGTGTTCACGTGCACGCAGGCCACGGTTATCTAATCAGTGAATTCAGCTCTCCCTATGCCAATCGACGCAACGATGAATGGGGCGGTGATGCCGAACGGCGCGGCCGTTTCCTGATCGAAATCTACCGTGCCATACGCGCCGCCGTCGGCGCAGACTTCCCCGTCACTTTCAAACTGGGCATCGCCGATTCAATGGCCGAGGGCGGCCTCACGACCGAAGAAAGCCTGCCGCGCGCGGCGCAACTCGAAACAGAAGGGGTCGACGCAATCGAAGTGTCGGTCGGTATTATGCACCTGACCAGCATGAGTGCCGGCGAGTTCATTGGTGTTTCACCGATACGCGCAATGCAGGATCTGGTGCTCCACCGATTATGGATGCCGGCCGGTGACGAATGTTATTTCCGCGCCCATGCTCGGGCCGTCAAACAAGTCTTGACCAAGATCCCCGTAATCCTGGTCGGCGGCATCCGGCGCACCGAAACGATGGCCAAAATCTTGGCCAGTGGGGATGCAGATTTCATCTCAATGTCGCGACCCTTCATCCGCGAACCCGACCTCGCCAATAAGATCAAGGCCGGTAAGCGCGGATTGGTCGATTGTGTTTCCTGCAATATCTGCCTCGAGCATGAGCTTACCGATCCCCTGCAATGCTGGCGCCGCGACAAACGGTTGCTGCTCAAACACATCCTTTGGAAGTTGGGCGGCGGTCATAAGCAACACTGATCTCGCTACGCGCAGCATTGCTGTCAAAACCGACGTGCTAAGATACCCACCACCCTCTGAGCCCGCAGTCGCGTCATGAGTGAAGCCGCAGTTGCGAGCACTTACGCCAACGGCGATTTGCCGTCGGCGCCCACCGACCGTTCACGCCACGTCCCCGGCTACATCTATTCATCGCCGCGCATCTATGAACTCGAGAAGCGCAGCGTGTTTATGAAGGATTGGCTGTGCGTCGCACGCGTTGAGGAAGTCGAAAACCCCGGCGATTATATGACATTTCGTATCGCCGATGAGCCCATCATTGTGTCGCGCGACGCACGTGGCGAGCTCCACGCATTCGCCAATATGTGCCGCCATCGTGGCGTCTAAGTAGCGACCGGCAACGGCAACACGTCGGAGTTCAGTTGCCCCTACCACGGCTGGCTCTACCATCTCACCAGTAAGTTGATCGGCGCCCCTTATATGAAAGAGGCGGAAGGTTTTGATCCGCAGTCCTGTGCGTTGCGGCCGTTGCTGTCCGACGTCTGGGCGGGTTGGATATTCGTAAACTTCGACCCCGACGCCGAACCGCTGGCTGCGTTCGTCGCCGATTTTGCCGCCGACTTCGATTTGCTCCGGCAAGAAGATTGCCGTCTCGCCGACAAATTGGTGACCGACCTTGATTGCAATTGGAAGCTGATCAACGAAAACGTCGTCGACGTCTATCACTTTCAAGTTCTGCACGCGCATTCGTTTGGTGGCGTGATCGATGGCGAGCGCTTTCCGTTCAACACCAAGCGGCGCGGCGGCTACAGCTCATTCTTCGACGCCTCACCGACCACGCCCGACGGCAAAACCCGATTTTGCAGGATGCCCTGGCTCGACGATCGGCCCGACAGCTTCGGCTGCGGCGGGTTCCTCGCGCCCAACCTCAATCTCATCGCGCGCAACGACGCCGTCCAGCCGTTCGTCGCTTGGCCGATTGGGCCCAATCGCACGCGGCTGATCACCTACACGCTGTTTCCCACCGAATTCTTCGATGATCCCGAGTTTGACAGCAAGCTTGCCGACTACCGCGAGGCGATGGTGACGCTGATCGAGGAAGATCGCGATATGTCGAACTCGCTGCAACGGGCGATGGATACCTCCAGTTTCACGCCCGGCCCGATGTCGCGCCTGGAAACCCTGGTCCACAACATCATCGACGCCCATCTGCTGCGCATTGGTGAATCGCCCGAAGGCTGGGTGAGTGCGTCCGGCTAGGTTGGACTGGGTACGTTTTCGAGCCAGCCCGCGATCAGGCCGGCGATCTCGTCACTATTATCTTCGAGCATCATCATGTGCCCGTTGCCCTCGATGCCGAGATCTGCGAGATACTAGTAATCAACCGCGGCGCCATTCTCCCCCAACCAATCAGAAATTTTTCCATCGTCGGCGCGTGAATGGTCGCGATCACTGGTTCCGGTAACGATCAAGACCGGTTTGGCGTCGAAACTATCGGTATCGAG
>Ga0302135_10000594_pt1 | contig 21841 bp, 25 predicted proteins | sample CBN3_surface_MG_FD_203119 | JGI IMG/M metagenome (GOLD analysis project Ga0302135, IMG submission 203119) | Marine microbial communities from Western Arctic Ocean, Canada - CBN3_32.1 | ecosystem: Environmental > Aquatic > Marine > Oceanic | place: Canada: Western Arctic Ocean | collected...
AGTTCGGCTATGGAACCGACTCCCAAGCTTACGCCAACGGGTACACGGTTCAGATGACCGCTCAGACCTGATACAGGAAACCGCACATCGCGGCCGTAGTCGGTGCCGACCTCGACAAGAATCCGCCTCGCGCCCACGGTCTCGGGGTCCTCCGTCACGAGCGGCCGATGCTGGGCTGACGTCTCGGCTGCCGCGAACATCACCAGCAGGACGACGGAGACTCCCCAATGGCGGCTCACGGCTTTCTCGAATCAACCAGCACGGTTATCGGCCCATCGTTGACCAGTTCGACCCGCATCGCGGACTGAAACTCACCTGTTTCGACAGAAACGCCAGACGCCCGCAATTCTCCCACGAGCGCCTCGTAGAGTGGCCTCGCGTCGATGGCCGGAGCGGCCTCCGCGAACGATGGTCTTCGCTGCCCACGTGTATCCCCGTACAAAGTGAACTGCGACACGACGAGCAGACTGCCGGCCACGTCCTTCACAGACTGATCCATCGCTCTGCCGTCAGGTCCGTCGAACAACCGAAGCACCGGAAGCTTCGCCGCCAGATAGCGCACATCGACAGCATCGTCATCGCGTGCGATCCCCACGAGCACGACCAATCCACGCCCGATTTCACCTGCGACGCGATCATCGACGCGAACCCTGGCTTCGGCAACCCGCTGCACGACCGCACGCATCGATCAATGCCTGACGGTCGACAGCTGAATGAGCCCGACCGGGGCGTCCTGAACGCGGACCGCTGCACTGTCGCGCAATTCACCACTCGGGTTAAGGCGTAGGTCGAGCAGGTGCCTCGGCATGACATTTCCCAGGGCTTTCAGCATCGACTGTTTCACGTCCGGGTGTTCCTGCTCGATGTCGAGAATGAGTCGCTTCACCCTCTGGCGCTGCAGGCTGAGGTCTCCGCACGCCGGACAGCAGCAACCGATGATCGGCAACTCTCGCTCCTTGGCGTACGCGCGAGCCTCGTCCTCGGTCACGTAGACGAACGGTCGTATGACAACATGCTTCCCGTTGTCAGAGACGAGCTTCGCTGGCATCGCCTTAAGGGACCCCGCGAAGAACAGGTTAAGGAGCAGCGTCTCGGCGAAATCGTCGAGGTGATGGCCGAGAGCGATCTTAGTCGCACCGACTTCGCCGGCTAACCGATAGAGCACCCCACGACGCAGCCTAGCGCAGAGCGAGCAGGGCGTCGCGCCCGCGTCGAGCACGTCGTCCATCACCTCGCCGATGGACGTGTGCTCGATCCGACACTCCCATCCCCTGTCACGACAGGTGCTCGCGATAAGATCGTGCTTGTAGTCCTTGTAGCCAGAATCCACGTTCACGGCCACGAGCGAGAATCGAATTGGTGCTCGACGGCGCAACTCATCGAGGGTCTGCAGTAGCGCCCAGCTGTCCTTCCCCCCGGACAGGCCCACCATGATGCGATCGCCGTCCTCGACAAGCCCAAAATCGGCAATCGCCCTAGTCGTCTTCTTCGCGATTCTGGACTCAAGCGGCGAGCGGTACGACATGGTCGTTCAGTCTACCCCACCCTCTGCGCCTTCTTCGACCGCACGGGTTCCCTTTAACCAGCGCTGCCACACCAAGACCACGCAGACGCCGACAACGATCGCACCCGCGAGGCCAAGCGCCACGTCACGACCTCGTGTACGCATGAGTTCGAGCGCCGCGTCTCCATAGCGAATAGCCAGAATTCCGAGGACCAAATACCGAAAACCTCTGGCCAGCGTGATCGCGAGAACGAACCGAACCGGGCGTACTCCGGCCACCCCCGCCATCAGCACGAATAACTTAAACGGCGCCGGTGGTGGCAACAGCGCTGGCACGACGAGCGCGAGGACACCCCAGCGACGATAGGCCGATAAGACCCGGTCGATGCGCGCCGCTCGAACGCGCTTCTTGAGAAACGCTCCGCCCCCCTTGTCGGCCAGGTAGTAGATCACGTAACAGCCAGCCAGTGACCCGCCGGTCGCCATCACCACGTAGTACGGCATGAGCGCCTTCTCCCCGGTCACCATGAGCACGATCAGAAGATCGTTGATCTGCGGAAGTGACACGAAGGAGGAGTCGAGAAACGCAATCGCGAAAAGACCGGGACCGCCGATCGCAAGCGCGAACGCGTAGATCCAATTGATAAAAGAGTTCACTCTGTTGAATGCCGCCTGGGTGATTTTTCCGAGAGTATAGCGGACAACCGCGGCTGCCCGCTGCGAATCTGGTGACGCGAGCCGCCGTCAGTCTGACGGGCGTCCGGCGCGGAAGGCGGCGATCACGGCGAGCAACTGGTCATGGAGCGCACCGTTCGATGCCACAAGTTGCCCGGCCTCAAGCCCAAAGGGGCTGCCGTCCATCCCCGACAGGCGTCCGCCCGCCTCTTCAACGATGAGCGAACCCGCGGCGATGTCCCACGGCTTCAGGCACTGCTCCCAAAATCCGTCGAACCGCCCGGCTGCGACGTAACATAGATCGAGGGCCGCAGAACCGAGACGGCGAACCGCCCGCACCCTGGTCAGAAAAGCCCCGAACAGGGCCACCAGGTCGGTCCCTTCCACGTGGACATCGTACGGAAATCCGGTCACGAGCAGGCTGTCCAGTAACGCCGTTGTCGCAGATACCCTGAGGGGCAATCCATTGAGACAGGCACCCTGCCCTCGCTCCGCAGTGAACAGTTCGTCGCGTGTCGGGTCGTAGATCGCACCAACCTCGACCCGCCCGTCAATCTCAAGTGCGAGTGATGAACAGAAGACCGGCAAACCATGAGCGTAGTTCGTGGTGCCATCGAGCGGGTCGAGGACCCATCGGTACCGCGAGGGCTGGGCGCCGGCCGCACGCCCCCCTAACTCTTCTCCCAGCAGGTCATGATCGGGGAAGCGTTCGGTGACCATGGCCAGACACATCCGCTCACACTCGACGTCAACCTCAGTCACAAGGTCGATCGCGCCCTTCTTGTCCACCCTGAAACCAGACACCCGGCGCGCGATCTGTATTTCCCCGGCCCGCCGCACGATTGCGATCGCCAGGGCGAGGTAGGCAGGGTCTGGCACTGGTAACTCGCGGTGGGCTGCTAGGATCTTACCTGGTGGACGGACTGGACACGCTTGACCATGCGCAGCTCCATTCCGCCTCCAGGCGCATTCCGCAGGACGATCTCATCCATAAAACTGCGTATCAGAAATATGCCGCGACCGGTCGACTTGAGCACGTTCTCCGGTGCGAGGGGATCGGGCACCCCGGCAAGGTCGAAGCCGCAACCTTCGTCTCGGACACAGACTTCAATGCCGGCCGGAGACTCGGAGGAAAGCGGCGTAAATTCAACGTGCACCCGCTTCCGCTGGTCGTTGCAGTTTCCGTGCGTGATCGCATTGATCACGCACTCTCGCACCGCCACGCCGACCCAGTGGACAGCGTCGTCATCGAGCCCGGCCTCACGACCCAGATGGTCGCTGACGACCTGGACGAAGTCGAGAGCCCTAAATTTGCTCCGAAAGTCCAGGTGCACGGTGTTCCCAGTAGGCATCAACGCGATTGTTGAATTATAGTGCCTTCATGCTTTCGCGTGCCGTCACGGTCGAACCGACCGCACGCGTGCGCGGCCAGTTGCGACTCCCAGGCGATAAGTCGATCTCGCACCGCTACGCGCTCCTGGCCGCCATCGCCACAGGCCCCACCGTCATCCGCGGCTACTCCACGGGGGGCGACTGCGGATCCACAATCAGATGTCTTCGCGATCTGGGTGTCACCATCTCGGCGGGAGCGCCGGGGTCCGAAGGGATCGACCTGAGGATCGAAGGGCTTGGGCCTCTCGGCCTAACCGTTCCGACCGGTGTGCTGGATGCGGGAAATTCTGGATCGACGCTTCGTATGCTCCTAGGGATCCTCGCGGCGCATCCGTTCCGAACTGCTATCGATGGCGATAGTTCGCTCCGTCGGAGGCCCATGAAGCGCGTGATCGAACCGCTCGAAAGAATGGGCGCATCCATCACGTCGACCGACGGATGTCCTCCACTGGCCATCACGGGTCGCTCGGAGCTCGAGGCGATCGACTTCGAGCCCGACATCCCGAGCGCCCAGGTAAAGAGCGCCGTCCTGTTGGCCGGACTACATGCGTCCGGCGTTACGCGCGTGAGCGAGCGAATCGGAACACGCGACCATTCCGAACGCGCCCTCTCCGCCTTCGGCGCCTCCCTGCACTTCAATGGCACGACTGTCTCGATCGAAGGCGGGCAGACCCTGACCGGCCAGGTCCTCGATGTGCCAGGGGACATATCATCCGCCGCCTTCTGGATGGTCGCAGCGGCCGGGTTACCTGGTTCAGACGTGACGGTCGATCACGTCGGAATCAATCCGACGCGTACTGCACTGCTTGGCGTTCTGCGCCGCATGGGCGCACACATCGAAGTCGAGGTGCTCGACGAGTGGGGCCGCGAACCGGTTGGCCGAATCCGTGTACGCCACGGCGGATTCACTTCGACAGTCATCACGCCGGATGAGGTTCCGGGGGTCATCGACGAACTGCCGGTCCTCGCGGCACTGGCCACACACGGTGGCGAACTCTCTGTCAGCGGCGCCGGGGAGTTGCGCGTCAAAGAGAGCGACCGGATCTCCGCCCTCGCGGCGGGTCTGCGCGGGCTCGGAGCGGAAATCGACGAGCGAACCGACGGCTTCGAGGTCCGATCGCGTGGACCCCTCGTCGGAGGCCAGGCCGACGCCAGAGGGGACCATCGCCTGGCGATGGCCTTTGCGATCGCGGCGCTGGCTGCAACTGGTCCTTCCGTGATCTCGGACGCGGGCGCCGCAGACGTCTCGTATCCTGGATTCTTCGCGGTGCTGGACTCACTCCGGGCGTGAAGGCCGACAAGATCTATCTCGTGGGGTTCATGGGCGCCGGCAAGTCCACCGTGGCCCGGACTCTCGGAAAGCGCCTGGGCTGGCGCGTCGAGGACATCGACGCCCACATCGAAGCCCTGGAACACCGCTCCGTCGCATCGATATTCAGTCAGAGTGGTGAAGCCTACTTCCGTCAGGTCGAACGTGCCGTACTGGGCACGCTATTGACCATGCGGGATGTTGTCGTCGCCACGGGGGGAGGCACCTTCGTGGACCCGGCCAACCGTCGAGCGATGCTTACGTCCGGAGCGGTGGCCTGGCTCGACATTCCGTTTCATCGAGTCGTCTCTCGGGTCCCGCGGGACGGCCGAAGGCCGCTGGCGCAGGATCGGCAACAACTCGAACAACTTTTCGAGAGCCGACGGCTTGCCTACAGCAAGGCCAACGTCCGCGTGGACTCCTCCGGTTCGGTGGACGGGGTGGTCGAACAGCTTCTGGCGTGGATTGGGTACTGATGCGATATCTGATCCTGAGCGACATTCACGCGAATCTGGAAGCTCTCCACGCCGTGCTCGCCGACACGCCAGCCGCCTCGGTGGATCGAGTCCTGGTACTGGGTGACCTGGTCGGCTACGGCCCCGATCCCAACGACGTGACCGAGTGCATCCGAGGACTGCCAGGTGCAGCGGTCATTCGAGGGAACCATGACAAGGTCGCGGCGGGCATAGAAGCTGCCGAGCGATTTAATCAGATCGCGCGGCAGGCAATGGAGTGGACCACGCGGGTGTTGACGCCAGAAAACTACGATTACCTGCGTAGCCTCACCCGCGGGCCCCTGGTGATCGACGACGACCTCGAAATATGCCATGGCACGCCCTTCGACGAGGACGTCTACATCTTCGACGAACTGGACGTTCGGCGCGCCGCCCGATCCGCCAGACGCCATCTCTGCCTCTTTGGCCACACGCACATGACAGCCGCGTTTCACATCTCAGGCGATACGCTCACGCAGGTGTGGCCGCGGCGCTCGAGTCCCGGCGACATCCCGTTTAACGCCGAGGGCCGATGGCTAATGAACTGTGGCGCCGTCGGTCAGCCGCGCGACGGCGATTGGCGGGCCGCCTACGGGATCGTCGACACGGCCACGCAGACGATGACGATGCGGCGGGCGGAATACGACGTCGTCGCCACTCAGGCCAAGATTCTCAAGGCCGGACTGCCAGACGCTCTGGCACGGCGACTTGAAGGCGGGCGTTGACGGACTAACGGCTGCCGAATCTCCGCCTCTGGCGGTCTGCTAACTGGGCTTGTTCCGTGGTGGCGGCTCACCCTTTGTCGATGCCCGATCCTGGCGACGAGCCTGCGCCGCGTATGCGTCGGCCGCTGCACGCGAGCCCAAGATCCAACCCAGCACCACTCCGAGCAACAACATGCTCGGGATGTAGATGAAGTGGGCAGCTGTCGGCACTCTTAGGGCTTTTCTCGCGTGAGATCGCGTTCCAGCCGCTCCATCTCTCGCTCGACCGTACCAAGCCGTCGTGAGACGGAGACGACGTACGCAAAGACTGCAAGCCAGACGAAAGAGTAAGCCGGCACGAGCAGGTTCGCTGCCGGAATCTGTTCAGCCTGTGGCAACTGATCGATGGGCACGAACTCGTCGAGTTGTTCTGGTGGTGCGGACGGCTGCCCCCATCCGGCGGCCGGAAACGCCGCGCCGGCCAGGAGCACGCAGAGCATCATCAAGAGGAGTGAGCACCTCAATGTCATTAAATCAATCCAGCGCAAGGTAGAGCGCGTCGAGACGCGCCCGTTGCTCTTCAAGACGTACCCGCATGCGCAGCAGCAGCACGAACAGCAACAGAAAAGTGGCCGTACAGAACCAGAACGGCACGCCCATCTCGAGCGGCAGCTTGGGAATGACCGTGGTCTTGGGGTGAATCGTGCGCCAGTAGTTGACCGAGATGTAGATAAATGGCACGTTCGCCATGCCAAAGAGCGAGAGTCCGGCGGCCAGCTTGTCGGAACCTGGACCGCCGTACTTCCTCACCAAGAGATACGCCACGGCAACCATCCAGCCCATCAGGCTCGATGTGAGGCGGACATCCCACACCCACCAGACGCCCCACGCCTTACGAGCCCACAACGGGCCGGTCACCAAGGCGAGCGCACCGAAGAGCACCACCAGTTCCGCAGCGCCCCAGGCCACCCGATCGTGACGGATCGATCCGGTGAACAGGAAGCGAATGCTCGCAACACCGCATACGATGGCGGCCACTAGGAACATCCATGCCGCCGGCATGTGGTAATAGGAAATCTTCTGCACGAGCCCCATCGTGGACTCGAACGGCGCCTGCGCAATGAGCAGCGGCGACACCGCGAACATCACCGCACAGAGAGCAGCGGATGGAGTGAACCATTTCGGCATCGGCATCCGGGCGGTGTTGGCCGCCCGCCTCAATCGGTCATCAGTGGCTCGAACGACCAGAGCGCGAGCGTCACGAACACCACGTCATAGGCCACAAGCAGCGAGAGCCAGAAGCGAACGATCTCCAGGTCCGGCTGCGGCTCAATGAGCGCAGCCGTCGCTCGCACGCCCGCAATGATGACTGGAATCGTGATGGGATACAACAGGATCGGGAGCAGCACGTCCCGGCTGCGGGCCCTGACGAGCATCGCCGCGAACAGCGTGCCGACCGCACAATAGCCCAGCGTGCCGGATACGAGCACCGCGAGCATCCACAGTGGCCGGGCCAGAAATCCAGCCTGAAACAGGTAGGCGATGAGCGGCACGAGCACGACTTCCGTCACGGCGAGCAGCGCGACAATGCCGGCCAGCTTGCCCACGTAGATCGCGGGCCGATCAGCCGGCGCCAACAATAGAGCGCGCAGCGTCTCAGCCTGGCGCTCACGCTCGAACGTGCGGCCCAGGGCCAGCGTCCCCGCAAACGCGATGGCAATCCAGAGGATTCCTGCGGATGCTCCGTCGAGCGCTCTTCCCTCCTGCACGAAGGCTACGGCGAAGAAGAGTACACAGGAGACGGCGAAAAAGAGCGACGTCGAGACGATCTCGAAACTGCGCATCTCGACCGTGAGATCCTTGCGCAGCACCAGCCAGGCCACACGGAAGAACGCGCTCACGTCCGCCCTTTCGTCATCACTGACTGGTATAGCGATCTGAGCGCTTGCGGGCGCTCGGCCGTCTCGACCAGGCGCCCATCACGAACGAAGATCGCCTGATCAAACAATCCCTCGGCCAGATCAAGGTCGTGAGTGGCGAGCACAACGATTCGCCCTTCGTCGCGCAGTTCGTGGAGCCTCGCGGTCAGTGCGCCGACCGACCGGTCGTCCAACCCGGTAAACGGCTCGTCGAGCAGCAGGAGACGTGGTCCGTGAATCAACGCGCGCTCCAGCGCCACGCGCTGTCGCATACCCCGCGAGAAGCTGCCCACGGAGTCGTCGCCGCGGTCCGCAAGCGAGGCGTGCGCCAGTGCCGCATCGGCGGCCCCGCCAGGATCGCTGGCGCCGTGGAGCGCGGCGAAGAATGTCAGGTTCTCCCTGGCTGACAGTTCAGGATAGAGGTAGAGATCGTGACCAAGCATGCCGATGGTCGCACGCAGGGCGGAATTTCCTCTGACCGCTCCGGTACTCCCCCCGGCGACGGCGAAGGCACCGTAGTGGATGGTGCCGGCGTGCGGCCGCAACAGCGTGGCCAGAATTGCCAGAAGGGTGGACTTGCCCGCGCCATTCGGGCCGAGCAGCCCGAGAATGGATCCGGCACGGCAACGAAAGGTTATGTGGGAAAGGGCCCGTCGCCGGCCGAAGTGACGTGCGAGGTCCTGGACCGATAACTCGTCAAAGTCGATCACGCTGCGGACTCGCCGCCTCCCGTGCGGCCAACGACCATCCCGTCGAGTTCGCCGTACACTCGCTCAAGTTCGCCCATGAGTCGCCGACGTCTCGACGCGTATCGTGATCCGTCAACGCGACCGGAACGCCGTTGCTCATCCAGCTTGACGAGCTCGCCAAGCATCGACTCACGCTGATCGGTGAGACGCTTCTGCGACACGACGCCTGTGATACCGCTCACCGAGGCAAACCAGGCGCCAATCAGCATGATCATGGCGGCAAGCACAAGGGCCGTCTGGTACGGCCACTTGGCGTGCACCGGGAGACCGTCCAGGAGAATCGTCAGCGTTTCGCCAGCAGGGAGACCAACGCCCCCACCCAGCAGGTACGGCATCCCATTCCCCGCCGTCGCCTCGTCGTACTCGGTGAACTGCGGCGACGTCATCTGCAACTTACCCACCTTCTGCGCCATCACGAGCACCTGCCCCAAGGCGACCGGCCAGGTTTGCGTGAGGGTAAGGGTGGAGCTGTCGTGCGGCAAGCCGAAGGCGACCTCCACGTGCGTGGTTCCCGCAGCAAACGGCCCGGTGATGATAATGCGGTTGCCCCTGACCGCCGCGGTTGGCGATGACCCGTCGAGTGCAGTGGCGCTCAGCGCCTCCGTCGGCAGGTCGATGATGAGCGGGCCACCCACGTCCACTCGCATCCGGGCGGTGTTCACGATACTCAGGATATAGAACACGCGGAGCGAGTCGTCCGCGAACTCCACTATCACGCGCGAGTCGCCGCCGATGATCACGCTACCCTGAATGGCTGGCGCGGCCGCGGCTGCGGCTTCCTCCTTTGCCTTTCGCTGTGCCGCCGCCTCCATTCCTGAAATCAGAATGATGCGAATACCGCCATTCTCGGGCACATCAAACGGCAGCGAGATCATATTCTCGCCGTCAACTGTGGTCTCGGCCGTGCCCTGTCCACCCGCAGACAGGCCAGTCACCTGCGCACGACCGCTCTCGTCGGTGATACCCGTCTTCGTGGTCCCATCGGCCGTGACCGATACAATCTGTCCGGCGATGTCATTCCCGAGTGACTCACGGACCACACGCACCGACACGGTGCCGTCCGGAAGCTCCGGAGCCGGCAGCGCTCGACCCGCGATCATAGAGGGATCCGGCATGTTGATCTGCGCCGCCGCCGGCATGGTGAGCCCTAGCAGGAACGCCCAGGTCAAAATCCACCGCACAGTCCACAATCCACCTACACCGGTGCGCGCCGGAATCACACAACCTCCATCGGTGTGCCACAACCTTTACAGAACTTTGCATCCATGTCATTGGCGATGCGACAGGCCGGGCAGGCGCGCGTCACAGGCCGCACGGTTGCCGTCGGAGCGTCGGCCGCAGTCTGCCCGAGACGGCGCACGAGTTCCTTCTCGATGTCCTCGCGATAGCTAGCGCCTCGGTCGAGCTGCTGCATCAGGCCGGTCGCGCGCACCCGCAGGCGCGCACTCATCTCCCCGAAGTCCTTGTCCGACACCTTTCCCATGGCTTTGTCGAACTCCAGTTCCTTGATGGACCTGAGGACGAGCCCCTTCTCCCGCTCGAGCGCAGCCCGAGTCCGGCCGCCGAGCACTTCGGGGCCATTGAAGTCGGTCGAGCCGGCCAGCGGGAGAAAGGTACGGTACGCGGCCAATCCGGCCAGTGCAGCCGCACCGGCGGTGAGACTCAGGAGAATTGCGGCTGCTCGCTCCGCGCCCCACACGAACACCTGCAGGTAAACCAGCGCCGTCGCAGCCACGAGGCCGGCGAGCACGAAAAACTGCCAGGGCTGAAACGATTGCCGCTCAGTCGAGATCTCGGAGCTCATCGTCGAGGCGGGCATTTAATTCGGCGTCCATGGCGCCGTCGGCTGTGGCCGGCGTGAATACGGACGGCCTGGACCAGCGCCGGGCGAACAGGCCTATCGTGACGAGTCCACCGGCCCCGACCATGTATGGGAATAACCAGGCCAGCCGGTTGAAGCCCTCGTCGATTGGGGCTGCCAACGCTTCCTGACTACCGTACTTGGCTACGTAGTAGTTGAGGATTTCGGGCTTCGTCTTGCCCTGGTCGACGAGTTCACCGATTTCATCGCGCATCGACGCCGCGACGCCGCAGGTACACTCGCCCACCAACTGCCGACCGCACGTGCCACACATGCAGACGATCGATCGTCCGATATCACGCTCGAGTTCGGACCGCTCCACCAGCGGCACATTCTCTGCGCCCTCGACATGCTGCGCGTGTAGCAGCCCAGGGGACCCCAGCAGCATCAGGAGAAACATTCCCGTAGTTACGGCTCCAGCAGGTGCACTGGCAGCCGCAAGCGCGAACGCCTGCTCTGGAAGCAACGCGATCCCCGTCCCGAATGCCATCACGCCGAAGCCCAACCAGATCCAGTTGACGAGCGGATTGATCACGATGTGAATGCTCGCAGACTGCGTCGCAACATCGGCAGCCGGCTGGACGATGTAGAGATCCTCCCCAAAGGATCGGTGAATAGCCACCTCGGTGGTCGGCTCGGCTTCGTGCTTTCTGAACGCCCATCGGGCGGGATACATCTTGTCGATCTCGACGCCGTCCTTGAACACGGTCAGATGGCTCGTGGTCATCTGCTTCTGCCCATCGTCTGTCACGGAGAGCCGATCCATGCGGATCGTAAACGGTCCGACGCTCGACTGTTGCCCGGGCTTGAGTAGCGCCGTTTCCTCCTGCTTGAAGCCGGCGCCAGCGAAACCCAGGAACATCAACATGATGCCGACATGCACGATGTAACCACCATAACGACGTCTGTTGCGCCCAACGAGACCAATGAGCGCTGTGAAGACGTCCGTGCCGGTGTTGCCCTGTCGGACCCGGGCGCCGCGCCAGAGCTCCTGCGTGATCGTCCCTGCCACGAATCCGCAGAGCGCGAAACAGATGCCGGACGACCAGATGCGCACGCCAAACGCCACCACGGCACCGCCGACCACAAGCCCGCACACCACCGGCCAGAGGAACTGATTCCGCAGATTGATCAGCGTGGACTTGCGCCAGGCGAGCAACGGACCGACACCCGTGAGAGTCAAGAGGATCAGGCCGATGGGCACCAGCCACTTGTTGAAGAACGGTGGCCCCACGGTGAGCCGCTCACCATTCACCGCCTCGGCAATCGTCGGAAACATCGTGGCAAACAGAATAAAAAACGCCGCAAACACGAGAATCCAGTTGTTCGCCAGGAATGCCGCCTCGCGTGACACCCAGGAATCGAGTTCATTCCGTGCCCGGAGCAACGGCAAACGATAGATCACCCAGCCGAAGCTGAACGTCAGAATCGCCACCATGAAGATGACGAAGAGCCGCATGAGGTCCCTGTCCTCGCCGAAGGCATGAACGGACTGCACCACACCAGACCGCGTCATGAACGTGCCAAAAATCGTAAGGAAAAATGTGAGGATCACGAGTGTGACGTTCCAGACCCTGAGCATCCCTCGGCGCTCTTGCACCATGACGGAGTGGAGAAAGGCCGTTGCCGTGAACCACGGGAGTGCACCGGCGTTCTCCACCGGGTCCCAGCCCCAAAACCCACCCCAGCCAAGCTCTTCGTATGCCCAGAGCATGCCGAGCGTGAGGCCAAGAGTGAGAAAGAACCAGGAGACCATCGTCCATCGCCGCACGGCCCTAAGCCAGGAGTCATCCAGGTAGCCGGTGATGAGCGCCGCCATGCCGAAGGCATACGGGATCGTGAGCCCCACGAACCCCAGGTACATGGTGGGCGGATGAATCGCCATGTAGAAATTCTGGAGCAAGGGGTTGAGCCCGCGACCGTCGGTCGGCGCTTCGGTGAGGTAGGTCGAGAACGGGTTGTTGTGGATGATCGTGAGAAACAGGAAGAACATCTGCACGACGGCGATGACTGCCACCACATACGGTATCAGTTCCCGATGTCGCTCCCGGTTCAGATGGATTGCGGCGCTGCCGAAGATCGACAGCACGAACACCCAGAACATGATCGAGCCGTCCAGGCCTCCCCAATAAGAGGTCAGCCTATAGAACAGCGGCTGGACCGAATCCGAGTAGTGATGAACGTAACGGATTGAATAGTCACCGACGACGAACGCGTAGAGGATGACCCCGGACGCGACCGTCATCACGGCAGCCATCAGGTAGAAGGCCCCGACGCCACTCTCGACAAGCCGCTGCGAGCGTCGGCGCGCCCCAACCACCGACACGGTTGCGGCGTAGGCGCAAATGACAAAGGCTGCCAGGAGAAGAAATGAACCGAGAGAAGCCATGCAGGGTACCTTCGGTGAGGAGTAAAGCTTGCCGCCGGCGGAAGACTCCCGTTAGCGTGCCAGCTGCTTTATTCGATTACCGTGCTCCCCGCGGGCCTGGCATTCGTGCTCACAGTCGGCGAGGTGGCGTCGTACTTCGACGGGCATTTGGCCATGACCCCGTCCGGCTGTACGTGGAAGCCGTCTGGACCGAGCGTGCCCTTCAGGACCACCTCCGACCCGTTCTTGAACGTGTCGGGCACGATGCCGTCGTAATAGGCCGTGACGACGCTGCCGTTGTTCTCGACATCGAAGCGGTACTCGAGGCGACCAGGCTTTTGCCGAACGTCGGCAGCCCACCCGTGGAGTTGCATCTTCTTCCCGTGCCAGGGCAAGGGGTCCACCATTACCTCGTCCACGTGCTTGTAGTATTCGGTGCCCTCGCTCAGCGTCGAGTACAGCAACCCGCCGAAAGCGAGCGACAGCACCAAGCCAGTGAGTCCAAGTCGAACGGTTTTATATCTCATGGTAAAGAACTCTTCAGTTTCCGCTCCGTTTCAGGATAGTCCCTCGGAAACCTCTGGTCAATCTCCGACCGAGGCCGGCCCGACTGGCCATCCGGCGAACTCACACGGCTCCAGCATCGCGTACACCCGGGCGACCGGGAGGCCGACGACGCTCGTGTAGGAACCCTCGATGTGTCGCACAAACCGTGACGCCAGCCCCTGCACACCGTAGCCCCCGGCCTTGTCCATCGGTTCACCCGACGCGATGTACGCGGCGACCTCGGCTTCGTTCAGGACCTCAAACTCCACGGTCGTACGCTCGACGTGGGTTCGGGTCGGCTGGCCTGCTCGCTCCATAACGACGGCCGTAAGCACATCGTGACGCCGGCCAGACAGGAGACGCAACATCCGGGCGGCGTCGGCCTCGTCGGCCGGCTTGCCGAGGATCTGGTCGTCGACGACCACGGCCGTGTCAGCTGCGATGACCGTCTTGTCACCCGCGTGCACCAGGACCGCCGCGGCCTTGTCGCGGGCAACACGGAGCACGTACGCCGCCGCGGCCTCGCCTGGACGGGCGGACTCGTCCACGTTGGCGGGCAGTACATCGAATAGAAACCCGGCGGCACGCAACAAGGCCGCACGCCTTGGAGATGCCGACGCCAGCAAGAAGCGTGGCTGACGTGGCTCAACCGAAGTGGTCACGGTGATATCGTCTCATGGTGATCCCGGTCCAGGCGTTCTTGCCGAACGTCGTCGCCGAACTCATCCGAAAGTCGCCGCTGTCGCCGGAAAAGGTGCAGTTTGCCTGGAGCGCCGCCGTGGGCTCTAGCGTAGTTCGAGCCAGTTCCGTCATGCTCGAGGATGGCGTGCTCCATGTGCGAGTTCGCGACGCCGCCTGGAGCCGCGAGATCACCAGGTCCGCGCGACTGATTCGTGGCCGCCTCGATTCGTTTCTTGGGCCCGATGTGGTGCGGACGCTAAAGATCACGATCGGTCAGTAGCACCGTCGAACCGTAGAATAGGTAAATGCAGGAATCGGTGATTGTGTCCGCTGTTCGAACGCCCACGGGCCGATTTCTCGGTGCTCTCAAGTCGCTCACCGCGCCACAACTTGGAGCCCTGGTGGTCCGCGAGGCCGTCCGCAGGGCCGGCATCGACCCGGCCTCTGTCGAGGAGTGCATCATGGGCAACGTCCTGTCAGCAGGCCTGGGCCAGGCACCCGCACGCCAGGCGGCCCTCAATGGTGGGCTAGCCAATCAGGTGGCCGCCCTGACGATCAACAAGGTGTGCGGGTCCGGCCTGAAAGCCGTGATGCTCGCGGCGCAGGGAATCGCCACCGGGGACATTGAGATCGCCGTTGCAGGGGGCATGGAGTCCATGAGCTGCTCTCCTTACTTGCTGACCCGTGTCAGAGAGGGTATACGCCTGGGCCACGAGAAGGTCACTGACTCGATGATCAGCGACGGCCTCTGGTGCTCCTTCGAGCAGGGCCACATGGGCCTGGCTGCCGAAATGGTGGCGGCGGACTTTCACGTCGACCGGCTTTCACAGGACGCCTATGCGGCAGAGAGCCACCGCAAGGCGGCCGAAGCGACCGAGCAGGGACGTTTTCGCGCCGAAATACTGCCTATTGCGGTGCCGCGGAAGGCTGGCTCGACGATTGTGGCAAGGGACGAGTCCATTCGCGAAGGGACGTCGGTTGAGACCCTGTCGAGCCTCCGGCCAGCCTTCGCGCCAGGTGGCACAGTGACGGCCGGCAACGCGCCCACCGTCAATGACGGTGCCTCGGCTCTCGTCGTGATGTCAGCCCGCCGAGCCGAGGAGCTGAACATCGCACCGCTCGCGCGGATCGCCGGCCAGGCCACCAGCGGCCTGGCACCGAGACAAGTCCTGATGACGCCGGTTGACGCGGTCAGAAATGTCGCCCGCAAGACGGGCTGGGCGCTGCCGGACGTGGATCTCTTCGAGCTGAACGAAGCGTTTTCCGTGCAGGCCGTGGCCGTGATCGCTCAGCTGGGAATAGACCCGGGCCGCGTCAACGTCAACGGAGGCGCGGTCGCCCTCGGACACGCCATCGGGTCGAGCGGCGCACGAGTGCTCACGACGCTGCTCCATGCGCTTATTGGCAAGGGTCTTAAGAGGGGCATCGCGACTTTGTGTCTCGGGGGCGGCAATGGAGTCGCACTGGCCGTGGAAGTCGCGTGAGCGGCTGTCTCACAAGGCAAGGAAGTGCATTCGATCACATGATCAGCCAGGCTCGAGCGCATTTCTTTTCATGGAGTCGAATATTTGATAACAGTCACACTCTCAGTAAGTCGTTGCAAATAATAAAGTAACAAGTCTTACATCGAATCATTTTCGCTTGACTTTCGCTGATCGCGAACCTAGGATCAGCCCCACCGTGACCTCCCCTGTCACCGACGCCAACCATCATGGACAAAGCCGTCGTGCCCGGCCCGTGCCGGGCCGGTCCACCGTCACTCGTACAAGGAGCCAGTCATGCCCGTCGATGATCAGAAGGAACGCATCAAGGCGATCGACATCGCTGTAGGCCAGATCGAAAAGCAGTTCGGCAAGGGCTCGATCATGCGGCTCGGAGAAAAGGGCTCCATCACGCCAATCGCCTGCATCTCGACCGGCTCGATCAGCATCGATTACGCTCTCGGTATCGGAGGCATGCCTCGAGGACGGGTCATCGAAATCTACGGACCTGAATCCTCTGGCAAGACAACCCTTGCCCTCCAGGTCATCGCCCAGGCGCAACTGGGCGGCGGCATGGCGGCGTTCGTCGACGCCGAGCACGCGCTCGACGCAAAGTATGCTCAGAATCTCGGCGTCAATCTCGAGAATCTGCTGGTCTCGCAACCTGACAACGGTGAACAGGCGCTCGAGATCGTAGAGCTACTGATCCGCTCGAACGGAGTGGACGTGGTCGTGGTGGACTCGGTGGCTGCACTGGTGCCGAAAGCCGAGATCGAGGGCGAGATGGGTGACGCCCAGATGGGTCTTCAGGCCCGCCTCATGTCGCAGGCGCTCCGGAAACTCACCGGCGCGGTGTCGAAGTCGAAGACCTCCTTGATCTTCATCAACCAACTTCGCGAAAAGATCGGTGTCATGTTCGGGAATCCCGAAACCACGACTGGCGGTCGCGCACTGAAATTCTACTCGTCTGTTCGCATCGACATCCGTCGAATTGCCAGCATCAAGGACGGCGACCAGGTCGTCGGAGGGCGCACGCGGGTGAAGGTGGTCAAGAACAAGGTTGCGCCCCCGTTTCGCCAGGCCGAGTTCGACATCATGTACGGAGTGGGCATCTCCCGTGAGGGCGACTTGCTGGACATGGCGGTCGAAAAGAACATCGTCGAAAAGTCCGGAGCGTGGTTTTCATACTCCGGGGAACGGCTCGGTCAAGGTCGTGAGAACGTCAAGCAGTTTCTCAAAGACAACCCGAAAACGATGCAGGCGATCGAAGACAAGGTTCGCTTGGAACTTGGTCTCGTCCGTTCGCCGGAAGAAGCCGCCGTCTAGGCGATCGTTCCGCCGAGACGGCATGCCAGCGCTCAAGCATCCACGCGGACCAGAGTGGATACCAGTCATCGGCACGCCCCTCCACATGCTCGGTGAACATTCGATTTAGCAGTTCCTAATCGAGCATCGCCAGGTCCTAGCTAGGGCTGGCAACTGTTCCGGCGTTGCGCTTCCGATAGGGGCTATCGCGACGTACTCAACTGCAAGACACGATCGGCTGGGCTCACAGAGGATCAGAGATCGGAACAATGGTGGCCAGGGGCGGAATTGAACCGCCGACACCACGATTTTCAATCGTGTGCTCTACCAACTGAGCTACCTGGCCTTGGGGAGGACGCGGTCAACGAACACTCGACTGGCACGTGGCGAGCCTCGTCTGAACCGGTCGGCGATTATAGCATGTGACCCGCTGCCAATTGGTTCCGCCAGCGAGACGGTTTGACCCCCTCGAATGTCCGGTCGTACACTGGTGGCCCCCCGACGCTGCGCGGCATGCCATCCCGTCAGGACATTGCAGGAGTCGTTCGTGAGACACACGTTTATTATCGTCGGCCTGCTGGCCACACTGGCCGGTTGCTCAAAGTCCTCATCGAAGACGGAGGCTGATGGGGCTGTGGCGACTCCAGATGCTCCGGCAACGGAAGCGCAGCCCGCCGAGGCCGAGCCGGTGCCCGCGGAACTTCCGGATGTCCTCGCGCGCGTCAACGGAGAATCGGTAACCAAGGCGGAGTTCGAGCAGGCGCTCATGGCCCTTGAACAGCGTGCCGGTCGCCAAGTTCCCGAAGAGCAACGAAACCTCGTCTACCGGGAGGTCCTCGACCAGTTGGTCGGGTTCAAGTTGATCTCGCAAGAAGCCTTGGCACGCAAGGTCAACGTGCCGGACGCGGAACTGAACGAGCAGCTCGAGGTATTCAAGCAGCACTTCGGTGCACCCCAAGAATTCGAGCAGGCGCTCGCAGAGCAACAGATGACCCTCGAGCAGTTCAAAGAACAGACGCGGTCCGAGATCCGCATGGCCAAGATCATGGAGACCGAGGTCGAGGCCAACGTCAGCGTCCAGCCCGCTGCCATCACCGACTTCTATCAGAAGAACCCTGAACAGTTCGCGCAACCTGAACGCGTGCGGGCCAGCCATATCCTCATCACGGTGGATGGCGACGCCGATGCAGACACGAAGGAGCAGGCGCGGACGCGCGCGGCAGACATTCTGACGCAGGTGCGCACCGGAGGCGACTTCGCGAATCTGGCGAAGGAACACTCGCAGGACCAGGGCAACGCGGCGACCGGAGGGGACTTGGGCTTCTTCGCGCGCGGCCAGATGGTCGGCGCCTTCGAGCGGGCGGCGTTCGCACTCACGCCCGGACAGATCAGCGATCTAGTCGAGACGCCTTTCGGCTTTCACATCATCAAGGTGGAAGAGAAGGAGGCCGGCAAGATCTTGGCGCTCGAGGATGTCCGGCCACAGCTCGAGGAGTTCCTGAAGCAGCGCCAGCGCCAGGAGAAGACACAAGCCTTCGTGGACAACCTGAAGGCCAGGGGTACAGTCGAGATTCTTATCTAGCAGTCAGCTCGTTGTGAAAGTGCCGCGTCGCGCGTCGAATGCGCCTGGGCCTTTATCGCGGGCGGCTAACTATCGCCCTGCTTCCGCCGCCTGATGACGCGGCGCGCCCGTCGATCGGTTCCAGCTGCCGCGGCCGCTTCACGATAGGCTCGGTCGAGTCTCCGCATCTCCTTGTCCGCTACTGTCGGTTCGGGCGTTCGATCGTCGAACAGGGTACGCGCTTCAGCTTTCGACAAGTGGCGGTCCGCCACCGCGACCACGTCAACGGTCTGCCGGCGGCCGAAAGGATGCGCGATCACGATCTCGTCACCCTCACGGACCACGCGGTGGGGCTTGGCGCGGTCGCCACTCACCGTCACCTTCCCCAGCAAGCAGGCTTGCTTGGCCTCCGACCGCGTCTTGAAAAGGCAGGCCACATCCAGCCACACGTCAAGCCGAACTGGCGCCATCGGCCCATCACCCATGCCGCCATTGTGACGTAGTGGCCTGATATAACATCACTCCAGAGGTGCCTCGCAACCAGGAAGTCATCCGTCAGTGGAAACTGCTACATGCGCTTGAGGCTGCGCGCCACGGCGTATCGCTCGATATCCTTGCACACGATCTGCACGTGACCACGCGGACGATCCGGCGAGACCTCGCCGCTCTGCAGGAGGCCGGATTTCCCCTATTTGATCTGCGGGATGAGCAGGACCGCGTGCGCTGGCGACTCAAGGGGCCGGCCCTCAAGAGCATGGACACCGGTTTCACGCTTGCTGAACTGTGCGCCTTGTACCTCAGTCGGAACTTGCTCGAATCGGTCGCCGGCTCCCCGTTCCAGCGGGACCTCGGCCAGGCGTTCGAACGACTGGAACGCGCCCTCTCTCCTCGGATGCGTCAGTTCCTCGACCGACTGCCCAAGGTGCTGGCCGCCAAGTCCGGTCCGCGCGCACGGGGCGGAGAGGCACAGCCCGAGATCGTGGCCCGCGTGCTCGAGGCCACGCTACACCTCCGCTGCGTCACGATGCACTACGACTCGACATCCAGTGGCCGCGTCAAAAACTACCTTGTGCACCCGTACCGCCTCGCCTTCGCGCAGGGTGGACTCTACTTACTTGCCTTTGTCCCCGCGTACGATGACATCCGTACATTTGCAACCGATCGCATCCGTTCGGTCTCGCTCGAGAAGCAAACCTTCACGCCCAGAAAACACGTTCCTGATGACGTCTTCGAGAACTCGCTTGGCGTCAACACCGGGCCCGCCGAGCGCGCGGAAATCGCGTTCGAACCTCGAGTCGCGCCTTTCGTACGGGCACGTGTATGGCACGCCTCCCAGGAGCTCCGAGAACTGGATGACGGCAGCCTGATCGTCACCCTCCACGTGTGCCACGACTGGGCGCTTCGCAGCTGGATCCTGGGATGGGGGCCCTTCGCCCGCGTGGTCACGCCAGACGGGCTGGCCGCCGACGTTGCCGCAGACTTGCGGGCCGCCGCAATACACTACCCGCAACCCGAGTCTCAACTATGCTAAATCGCCGACTTCCGCTCATCGTGCTGGCCGCTGTGGTTCTGCTCATCACGGCGAGCCAGGCCCTCGCCGGGTACGCCGCTAACTGGCTATGGTTCGACGAACTGGGCGACCTGGCCCATCGGATGCAGCGACACTGAACTACTCGACCTTGGCGTGGACATTTCGTCACATAATTCCAGAGGGGGGGGATCACAGACGGCAACTCTCGCCCTCGGACGTCTTCCCAACTCCGCGCGGCGGGTGTGCGCACCGGCCGCGCCCCTGGTGTCTACCAAGTTCAGGCCAAGGACAAGCCACGTGGTGTGGCGCGCATGCGATTCAAGCTGACGATCGAGTACGCAGGCACCCGCTACAGCGGGTGGCAGATCCAGAAGAACGCCAGGACCGTTCAGGGGGAGATCGAACGCGCCATCCATGCCAGCACGGCGACGGAGGACTTCGAGCTTGCCGGGGCGGGACGCACCGACGCCGGCGTACATGCCCTACGGCAGGTGGCGCATCTGGACGTGTCGACAACGATCCCGCCAGAAACGCTCCGACGCCGAGTGAACGACGAGTTGCCGTCCGACATCTCGCTACTCGCCGTCGAGCCGATCGCGCACCGGTTCCACGCCAGGCACAGTGCCGTGGCGCGAAGCTACCTCTACCAGATTTCCAGGCGGCGGACAGCGTTCGCCAAGCCATTTGTCTGGTGGGTAAAGGACGACCTCGACCTGCCGGCGATGCGGAGCGCCGCCGCACAGTTCGTGGGCTTCCACGATTTCCGATCCTTCTCCGACGATGACCCGACGAAGAAGTCAACGGTGGTTCACGTCGAGGCACTCGACATCCACGAGGACGGCGACCTAGTGCTCATCCACATGGAGGGTTCTCATTTTATCTGGAAGATGGTCCGGCGGGTCGTCGGTGTACTGACCGAGGTGGGACGCAGAAGACTGTCCGAAGCCGAGGCTTCGAGGTTTCTGCTCGAGCGCTCACCTAGGCCGGCCCAGGTCACGGCACCTGCTTCCGGCCTATTCCTCGAGCGGGTCTATTACCCAGGCGACGAGCGGAACACGCCGGTTCAGGCGACGGTCGTGGTGCCGCCGGCACTCTAAGCCTAGCCCGTGGGTTAGTTCAGCAGCTCTTCGAGAGCCACACGGAGCGCTTCCACTGCTTCGGCATCGCTCCCAGCCGACCTCGCCAGACGTGCCAACCGCTCGGCCGCGCCCGCTGGTCCAGGCGCGGCCTCCAGACAGTCCGCCCCCAGAATCATGCCTGCGCCGGCCGTGAAATTCGTAGCGGGGTCAATCACAATGAAGCTGCCGGTCGCGCGGTTCTCACGATACGAATCGAAGATCAGTGGCCGGGAGGTCGACACGGTCGCTTGCCCGATCTCGTTGAGTTCGAGTGCACCACTGATGTCGGCCGTAACCAGGCGGGTGGTGTGCTTGAGCAGATACAGCCGCTTCGGATCGAGCGGCCGTTCGTCCATCCAGACAACGTCCGCCTCGAAACGCTGGCCCACCTGCACCGGGCCTCCAACGAGCATGTCGCCACGGCTAATGTCGATTTCATCCTCCAGCACCAGTGTCGGCGACATTGGTGCAAAGGCATGGTCGATATCCCCGTCGTGCGTCACGATGCGCTTCACGGCGGTGGTCCGGCCACCTGGCCAGACCGTGACGGCGTCCCCGGGATGGATTATGCCGGACTGGATCTGGCCGGCGTAGCCTCTGAAGTCGTGATCAGGCCGCAGCACCAGCTGCACCGGAAATCGGA
>Ga0302135_10000596_pt1 | contig 21805 bp, 24 predicted proteins | sample CBN3_surface_MG_FD_203119 | JGI IMG/M metagenome (GOLD analysis project Ga0302135, IMG submission 203119) | Marine microbial communities from Western Arctic Ocean, Canada - CBN3_32.1 | ecosystem: Environmental > Aquatic > Marine > Oceanic | place: Canada: Western Arctic Ocean | collected...
TTCCCGAAACGTCGTTAGCGACTGGGACGACTCAGATGAGAAATAGTTCATCCAACACGTCTGTTTCTCAGTGAGTGTGCCTACTCGCTGATATCTGAGTTCATATCGTAGGTAACCCACATTGTACGTTCGGCCATACGGTCATAGAGCGAGTGTGCGCGGTAATTGTCATCAGCAGTAATCCAACGAACAATAGGGCATCCGCGCGACCGGGCCTCCTCTGAAATCGCTGTTAGTAGAGTTTGGCCGATACGGGCACCGCGGGCGTCTGGGTCGACGAAGGGATCATCAAGAAACAGCCCTTTGATACCAGCCAATGGCCGGGCGAACTCACGAAAATGAGCAAGACCGACGAGTGATTGAGCGTCTCGTGCCACCAGCGCGTTGGTCTCGTGACTTTCGTCGTGGAGCCAACTCCATACCAATTCAAGAGTCTTTGTGGGCATCGGTGTGCGGTAGAATTCGGCATACGCTTGGTAAAGCTTTTGCCATTCGCTCCAGTCGCTTTCCTTAAGCGGACCTACTGTTACCATTGTGCAAATCCATTGTTGATGAGAATTGGTCGGGGGGTGGCCGCGGCAATCTTGTTTCTTGGCAGCACGTTCAATCAAACGTTTCCTCGATGGCTATTTACCACCGAGCTTGCGGGCCATTTCCAGCGCAGCATAGGTCAAAATGCCGTCGGCACCCGCGCGCTTAAATCCGATTAGGACCTCAAGAATGATCTTGTCCCAGTCGAGCCAGCCACGCTCTGCCGCTGCCTTCAGCATCGCGTATTCGCCGCTTACGCTATAGGCATACGTCGGCAATCCAAAAGTGTCTTTCACACGATGGATAATGTCGAGATAGGGAAGTGCGGGTTTGATCATAACCATGTCGGCACCCTCAGCAATGTCGAGAGCGACTTCGCGCAGCGCCTCGTTGCTGTTTGCCGGATCCATTTGATAGGTACGTTTATCGCCCGTTAATGCAGCCTTTGAGCCGATGGCATCACGAAAGGGGCCATAAAAGGCGGAGGCGTATTTCGCTGCATAGGCAAGAATTCGTGTGTTTTCAAATCCCTCTGCATCCAGCGCCTGGCGGATAGCACCAACGCGGCCGTCCATCATGTCCGATGGGGCAATTGTGTCGCAACCGGCGCGCGCCTGAATGATCGCCTGTCGACAGAGTATGTCCAACGTTTCGTCATTGAGAATTTCTTCTCCGCTCATAATGCCGTCGTGGCCGTGACTGGTGAAGGGATCAAGCGCCACGTCACAGATGACCATGACCTGCGGTACGGCTTCCTTGACGGCGTTTATCGCCCGGCAAACAAGATTGTCCGGATTGACGGCCTCGCTGCCTGTTTCGTTCTTGCGTTCGTTCTCAATATTGGGAAACAGTGCGACCGCAGGAATACCAAGGTCGGCGGCCTCCCTTGCCGCCTGTACAGTCAGGTCAATTGAGAGGCGGTCGACGCCGGGCATTGACGCGATTGGCTCGCGTTCACGCTTTCCGTCAATTACGAAGATTGGCCAAATCAAGTCGTCGACGGACAGTCGGTTTTCTGCGACCAGCCGACGCGTGGCATCCTCACGACGATTACGACGCATCCGTGTGTGTGGATATGCGCCAAGTCCAGTCTGTTTGCTACTCACAATCACATATTCCCAAGTTGCTGCGCTGTAGACTATGCCCAGCCTCAAATTGACACAATGTTGCGATCTACAGAATGAGTTAATCGGCCCTGTTGATCAGCTAGACTTACCCCAAAATTTAGGCATCGACAGATGTGGCATAGGCATGACCGTCGCCAGTGCGGCTGTGACGAGGGCAAGGGCTGTTAATTCAGGCCACCCCGTCGGCTCGCCAAGTATTACGGCGGCGGCGAACACACCAATTAGCGGCACCGGCAACACGCCGAGTGAGGCGACGTTGGCCGGGACAAGTTGCAAAATCTCGAACCAAATATTGAGACCAAGTGCCGTTCCTATAAGGATGACGAACGCCGTGGCGATCCATCCATGAGTTGTGGCTAACGTTACGCCGTTTGGTTCGAATACGAGGGAGAGGATAGTCAATGGTACACCGCCGATGAGCAGCTGCCATGCGGTGATCGTCGTCATCGGTGATGTCCAGGGTATGCGGCGCTGCAGCACCGCGCCGATACCCCAGGTAACTGCGGCGCCTAGCATTGCCAAAACGCCAAGTGGAGCGTTGCTCATATTCACAAAATCCGCGCTAACCAAAATCGCGACTGCACCGAGGCCGCAAATCACGCCAAATGCGTGGCGAAGACTTCCCCGCTCGTTCAAAATGACTATGGCGGCGAGAAATGCCCAAACCGGCATTGTATAGGCAACGACGGTCGCCCGACCGGCAGAAAGTAGCGTCAGACCCCAGCCAGAAAATCCCAACCAACCAGTAACGTTGAACAGGCTCGCTACGATTAAGGGCAATATCTCGGCACGGCTGAGGCGCAGTGGGCGACTAAACGCGATGAGCACCATGAAAATCACAATACTGCTGCCCATCGCCGAAACCATACGGAACGTCATGAACGGCATTTCGCCGACCGCAAACTTCATGACCGGCCAAAGTAATCCCCAGTCAAGCGCAAGCAGGATCAACAAGATTATTGCACTCGTTGGTATCACAGGACGTCCGGACGCCGCAGCTGCCGCCGAATTTGCACCACTCTCAGTCACGCGGGGCTAGCCGGTGAACGCCTGAATCCCGGTCTGTGCGCGGCCAAGAATCAGGGCGTGTATGTCGTGTGTACCCTCGTAAGTGTTAACCGATTCGAGGTTCATCATGTGTCGGATAACATGGAATTCATCGGAAACTCCGTTGCCGCCATGCATGTCTCGAGCTGCGCGCGCAATATCCAGTGCCTTGCCAGCTGAATTTCGTTTGACGAGTGAGATCAATTCAGGCGCTGCACGGCCCTCGTCTTTTAGGCGGCCAACACGGAGACAAGCCTGCAGGCCGATCGAGATTTCGGTCTGCATGTCGACAAGTTTCTTTTGAATTAGCTGATTTGCCGCGAGTGGACGCCCGAACTGTTTACGATCAAGTGTGTATGTTCGCGCCGCGTGCCAGCAAAATGCGGCGGCACCCAAAGCGCCCCAGGCGATGCCATAGCGCGCATTGTTCAAGCATCCGAAGGGACCGCCGAGGCCCTTCGCATTGGGGAGTTGGTTTTCTTCCGGTACGAACACCTCGTCCATTGCGATCTCGCCCGTTGAGGAGGCGCGCAAGCTGAACTTGCCTTCGATTTTGCTCGTCGAAATACCCTTCATGCCTTTCTCAAGGATAAATCCGCGGATATCGCCCGCATCATCCTTGGCCCAAATAATGAATATATCTGCAATGGGCGCGTTGCTGATCCACATCTTGTTGCCGCTTACCTTCCAACCGCCGTCGACTTTGATTGCTCGACTTCGAAGGCCTCCGGCGTCCGACCCGAAATCTGGCTCAGTTAATCCAAAGCAACCAACTAACTCGCCGGTTGCAAGTTTAGGCAAATATTTATGTCGCTGTTCTTCAGTTCCGTATTCGTGGATCGGGTGCATGACCAGTGAAGACTGGACACTTAACGCCGAGCGATAACTGGAATCCACTTGCTCAATTTCGTTCGCGATCAACCCGTAGCAAACGTTGTTCACGCCAGCGCATCCATAGCCCTCGATGGTGGCGCCCAGCATGCCGAGTTCTCCCATTTCGGCCAGAATTTCGCGGTGGAAGACCTCGTTTCGATTTGCCTCGAGGATGCGTGGCATGAGCTTGGATTGCGCATACTGTCGGGCGGTGTCCGCCACCATCCGCTCGTCCTCAGTTAACTGCTCTACCAGTAAGAAGGGGTCCTCCCAGGAAAATGGGGACCGCTTGCTCGTCGCATTGCGCTTGGCAGGTACTGCGATTGCGGCCTCGTGTGCGGACATGGTGTCTCTCCCGGTCTATGGCGTATTGGCCATATTGGATTGTCGCGGCCCTAAAACGGGCATTGAGTGCGTTAGCGCACGATCTCGTTTGTTTCAATTGACGCTCACGTTATTGTATCGAGTTCGATATGTCTTGGCACTGCGTATGCGATAAACTAGAAAATTCTCCTTCAGTAACATGTCTATCCAAAAATTTTGCGTGACGGCATCATACGCTATACTCAGACAGGACAATTCAAGGTATTGGACGACGTAGGCAATGGCGAGAGACACAGCAAGTCAAGTTTATGTCATTCATTCCTGTTGGAGACTACGTGAAGGTCTCCGCTATTGATCCAAAGTCAGGAACGGAAGTATCGATCGTCGGTGACCCCAAGCAGGGGAATGAAGCTCTTAAGCGAGCCGCCGTTCGAAAGCTTTTCTACGTTCTGAACAAAAAGGCAAAAGACATTTAGGGACATACCTGCGCAACCTTTGCCGACAAATGCAAATAGTGCAGGGCACGATAAAACTTGCCGCAACGACGACTAAAATCGGCAACGGCGCCGACGTTCACCGACAAAACACGCCTAAGACAGAGGGTGAAACGCTTGCGCTTTGATCTAAGTGGAAATGCTTACGATTTGAATAAATTGGATCTAGTGAGCGGTCGCGCGACGACGTTTGGTGGAACGTCCAAGTCCAATTTTTTTCGCAAAGACCGAACGCTGCGCTGAATAGTTCGGCGCAACCATCGGGTAATCGGGAGATAGACCCCATTTTACGCGATATTCGTCAGGCGTCATGCTGTAGGTAGTGCGAAGATGCCGCTTCAGCATTTTCAATTTTTTCCCGTCTTCCAGGCAAATAATAAAGTCGGGTGTCACAGATTTGCGGATTGGTACCGCAGCTTTTGGTGCTTCCGCACGGCTCCCGGCTCCCGATCCATTGATACCGTTCAACGAACCGTAAACCGTATTTATCACTTCAGGGATTTTTCCAGAAGGCAGAAGATTATTACCGACATACGCCGAGACCACGTCGGCTGTCATGCGCAGTAAATCTGTCCGTGAAGTGTTCTCGTCACCCGTTTCTTTCATTTCCCCTGCCCCAACGAATTATCATTATGAGTATTTGTATAGTCTGCATATTCAATGTTTAGTGTCAATGAAGATATAAATGTAATTGAGTAATCACCTCTTTTTTCTGCTTTAATAGAGTTGAGTATTCTTTAGACTAGAGGCGACTACTATATATTTGATGAATTATTACTATACCACAATATACAGTATTCGGCGGCGATGGTTTTTATGAGAAATTGACTTCTCTCAGTGCTTACTCATCGTTCCGACAAGTTGTCGCGAGTGTTCCCGACATAGATGATTGTAAGCGCTGGTGACGTAACTTGGCGAAACCTTGTGGTAGGCTGGTACGACACGGCGACATATGGTATTCGGGTTGAGAATCCGGCAATTTTGACTAAGTCGTGTTGTTAAGTAGTCGCGTTAATGTTGGGGCTGGTTATTAAGATGAAGTCAGAGACGATTGCAGTTGCATCTGACCATGCCGGGTTCGTGTTTAAGGAGAAAGTAAAGGACGTGCTCGAAGGCATGGGCTACTCGGTTTTGGATCTTGGCACGCATAGCGAGCAATCGGTTGATTATCCAGATTTTGCGGATGCGCTGGCGCGCGCCCTAGAAAGCGGCAGTGCAAAGCGCGGGGTTGCCGTGTGTGGAACTGGGACTGGAATCGCGTTGGCTGCCAACAGGCACCGCAGTGTACGCGCTGCGGTTTGCCATAGCACCACCGAGGCTCGCTTCGCCCGCCGACATAACGATGCCAATGTTATCGCGTTTGGCGCACGAACCATGGGAATAGAGACTTCTATAGATTGTCTAAAGACATTCCTCGAAACCGAGTTTGAAGGCGGGCGCCATATTCAGCGAGTGGCCAAGTATTCATGATCTACGGACGCAGTATTTGTATTTTAAATTGATTCAGACCCCTTGTTAAAGGCGAAGCAGCACATGTTCTCAACACTCAATAGCGCTGAGTTTTTCGGCACTAGCCTCTCATCGTCCGATACGGATGTTAGTGCTGCGTTACACAACGAGTTGCTGCGTCAGCAGACGCAAGTAGAGCTGATCGCATCGGAGAACATCGTCAGTCAGGCTGTTCTTGAGGCGACTGGGTCGATCCTTACAAACAAATATGCCGAAGGATATCCGGGACGTCGGTACTACGGTGGATGTGAATTTGTCGACATCATCGAACAGCTTGCAATTGATCGTGCAAAGGAGCTGTTCAACTGTGAATTTGCCAATGTCCAGCCACATTCCGGTGCACAGGCGAATGAGGCGGTTTTTTTTGCACTCCTTAAGCCCGGCGATACGATCATGGGGATGTCGCTGGCAGCCGGTGGACATTTGACTCACGGTGCTCGGCCCAACATTTCCGGTCGATGGTTCAATGCAATACCCTACGGGGTTCGCCGACAGGACGCTCAAATCGATATTAATGAAGTCGAACGTTTGGCAGCGGAACATAATCCGAAGCTAATCATCTGTGGCGGTTCAGCGTATCCGAGAACCATCGATTTTGCGGCGTTCCGAGCCATCGCGGATTCGGTTGGAGCCTTGTTAATGGTAGATATGGCGCATTTTGCAGGTTTGGTGGCCGCGGAGGTTCATCCTAGCCCATTTCCACACGCACATGTGGTCACTACGACAACACACAAGACTTTACGCGGACCGCGTGGAGGCATGATTCTTACGATGGATAGCGAAATCGCGCGCAAGGTGAATTCGGCGATTTTTCCTGGCACTCAGGGCGGTCCATTGATGCATGTGATTGCTGGAAAGGCAGTTGCCTTTGGCGAAGCATTGCGACCGGAGTTTAAGGACTATGCGCGTGCTGTTGTGGAAAACGCGAATGCATTAGCGGAGACTCTGGCGGCAGAGTGCTTCGAAATTGTCTCTGGCGGGACAGATACACATCTTTTGCTCGTCGATCTGAGGCCGAAGGGTTTGACCGGCGATATTGCGGAAGACTGCCTTGAGCGGGCAGGGCTCACCTGCAACAAGAATGGAATTCCATTTGACCCGGAAAAGCCAACGGTAACCTCGGGTGTTCGGTTAGGGAGCCCCGCGGCGACGTCCCGTGGGTTCGGAATATCTGAATTTGTGCAAGTCGGCGAGTTTATCGTCGAAGCATTAAATGGGTTGGCGTCGGCGCCTGATACTAATGATGCTGTTGAATTGTCGGTACGCAATCGTGTGCGGCTGCTATGCGAGCAATTTCCAATTTATCCAGACATGGCGTGAAATACACTTTGAAGAAGGTTTAGAGATCATGCGTTGTCCATTTTGCGGTCACGATGACACACAGGTGAAGGACTCCCGTCCTGCGGAAGACAATTCGGCGATTCGTCGGCGGCGATATTGCGCTAATTGTGGTGCACGGTTCACGACGTTTGAGCGCGTGCAGTTGCGTGAGTTGATGGTCGTTAAGAAAAATGGTCAACGTGAGAGATTTGACCGCGACAAGCTGGCGCGATCTATGCACACCGCGTTGCGGAAGCGTCCTGTCGATCCTGATCGCACTGAACGCGTCGTCAACGGCATCGTGCGACGGCTCGAGAGTTCAGGTGAGAGCGACATTCAAGGCGAGAACATTGGCGAACTCGTCATGGAGGCATTGGCCACACTCGATCAAGTCGCCTATGTACGTTTTGCGTCGGTTTATCGAAACTTCCGCGAAGCACGGGACTTCGAGGAGTTCATTACCGACGAAATCAGTGTCTCAAACGACTCAGGCGAATAAATCGTCAGATTTAGTGCACATGCGCGCTGCTCTCGGGCTGGCGCGGCGTGGCTTAGGTCAGGTTTGGCCCAATCCAGCGGTTGGATGCGTCCTCGTAAGGTACGATGTTGATGCGAATGCTGCAGGACGAGTTGTCGGCCGAGGGTGGACGCAGCCGGGTGGTCGACCCCACGCGGAAACACAGGCCTTGGATCGCGCGGGCACAGCAGCTCGCGGTGCAACTGCATATGTCACGCTCGAGCCCTGTAATCATCACGGGGAAACGCCGCCATGTACCGAGGCGCTGATTGGGGCTGGCGTATCGCGCGTTGTGTCGGCGATCGAAGATCCGGACCCGCGGGTGGCAGGGCAGGGACTCACGCGTTTGCGGAAGTCGGGGATTGAAGTGACGATCGGTGTCTGCGCCGAAGAGGCACTGGATCTGAACGCCGGTTATCTGATGCTCCAAAAAACCAGCCGACCGCTTGTCACATTTAAGACGGCGACAACTCTGGACGGACGGATTGCCACCCGGCTCGGCGAGAGCCGTTGGATCACTGGCGAGGAAGCGCGGGAACACGCTCATTTTATGCGGGCAACACAGGACGCTGTTATGGTTGGTGTGGGAACACTCGTCGCCGATGATCCTCAATTGACGTGCAGGCTTGGCGGTCTCGAAGGCCGCTCGCCAGTTCGTGTTATCGTAGATAGCCGAATGCGGTCGCCACTGACGTCAAAATGTGCTGAAACAGCGCGAGACCATGCGACCTGGATGATTGTATCAGCTGACGGGGACTCCACGCGCGCTAAGGCGTTTGGTGGGCTTGGTATGGAAATCCTAGAAGTTCCCGTCGGCGAGGATAATCACCCTAATTTGGTTGATACTGTCGAACTATTGGGAGCCCGTGGGATCACTCGTCTCATGGTTGAGGGTGGAGGGCGTTTGGCCGGGGCACTGTTTCGGGCAAATTTAATCGATCGAGTCCTGTGGTATCGAGCGAGTAGTATTATGGGTGATGACGGGATATCCGCTGTTTCGACCTATGGCGTCGACACATTAGCATTGATCCGGCGTTTCAAGCGGGGAGCAGTGCGGAGCCTAGGTGAAGATCTGTTGGAAACCTATTGCAGGGACGACTAACCTACAAAGATGTTTACAGGTTTAATCACAGATGTCGGAAGAGTACGCACGGTCGCTGGAAACGACCAACTCCGTATCGTGATCGAGTCATCCATCTGCCAGCAAGATACTAAAGTTGGCACATCTATCGCTTGTTCTGGAGCCTGTCTAACAGTGGTCGAATTTGCCGAAGATTGGTTTTCTTGCGATGTGTCGGGTGAAACTTTGTCTTGCACGACATTGGGTGATTGGAAGTCAGGAATTGCGGTAAATTTGGAACGATCACTGAAAGTTGGCGATGAACTAGGCGGTCATTTGGTTTTGGGCCATATCGATGGCGTCGCCCGTATCGTCGAGCGACAGGCAGATGGGGGCAGTACCCGATTTAGTTTTGATGTGCCCCATGAATTGACTCGTTTTATTGTACCAAAAGGAGCTGTCGCGCTCAACGGGGTGTCCTTGACCGTCAATGAAGTCGCCGGAGATCGATTTGGAGTTAACATAATTCCTCATACGGCCAAGCAAACAACCTTTGGTGCCGCACAGCCGGGAGACTACGTCAACCTTGAGATTGATATGCTTGCCCGATATGTTGCGCGCCTCTCGCAAGCGTAGGATTTAACTGTGACTTTCAGCGATGTCACCAGCCCCATTGAAGAGATAATCGAGGAGGCGCGTAACGGCAGAATGTCCATCCTGGTGGATGATGAACACCGAGAAAATGAGGGCGATCTCGTCATCCCGGCGCAGATGGCCACTCCAGAGACAATCAACTTCATGGCAAAGTATGGCCGGGGATTGATCTGTTTGGCGTTGACAAGCGAACGCGTGAAGCAACTCGGTCTCCCGCTAATGAGCCGGCGCAACGAGCAACGGAATCAAACAGCATTCACTGTTTCTATTGAGGCTCGGAATGGCGTGACGACTGGAATTTCGGCGCCTGATCGCGCCCATTCTATCTCTGTCGCGATCGATCCCCATGCCACAACCGACGACATTGCCACACCCGGTCACGTCTTTCCGTTAATGGCTCGCGATGGTGGTGTCCTGGTGCGTGCGGGTCATACGGAGGCGGTTGTCGACATCGCACGGCTCGCAGGCCTTGGCGCTTCCGGAGTGATTTGTGAAATCATGAACGATGACGGCACAATGGCGCGGCGGACTGACCTCATAAAATTTGCGCAATTTCATGGATTAAAGATGGGAACGATCGCCGATTTGATCGCCTATCGCCGTCGCAACGACCGCATTGTTGAGCGCGCCAACGAGTCAACACTCGACAGTAGGCACGGCGGGAAATTCCGAATGATTGTCTACGTCAATCGCGTTGAGTACGCGGAACATATTGCGCTCATTAAAGGGGATATTTCGAATGGCGGGCCGCCGTTAGTGCGCATGCACGCACAAAACACGCTTGATGATATCCTTGGATCTGTTGAGAGCGGCAAAGCGGGTGAGTTACAACGTTCTATGGAGTTGATCGGTTCCGAAGGCCGTGGTGCCGTCGTCATCATTCGCGAGCCACACCCGACACACCTGTCGGACCAAATCAAGGCTAGCGGCGCTGTCGCTGTCTCTGACGGCGATGCAGATCCAGTGATCGGAGAATTGCGAGACTACGGTGTCGGGGCTCAAATCCTTCTCGATCTAGGGGTACATGAAATGGTGCTGCTCTCGAACACACCAAAAACGATCATTGGGATCGACGGCTATGGATTGAAAGTGGTGGAGCAACGCCCCATCCCAATCAATTAGCCGATCTATGGGATACAGTCCGCCACATATTTTTATCATCGACGCACGTTTCTATTCAGACATAGCCGATGAGCTTTTGCGTGGGGCGAAGACGGCATTGGAGGACGCCAAAGCGACATTTGAATGTCATAGCGTCCCCGGCGCGTTTGAAATTCCGGCAGCAATCAGATACGCGGTGCGCAGCTTAGACTTCGACGAGGAGCGTCTACGGTTTGACGGCTATGTAGCGCTTGGTTGCGTCATCCGCGGTGAAACCAGTCACTATGACTATGTCTGCGGCGAGAGTGCTCGGGCGCTTCAGGACCTCGCGTGCGATCATGCGTTGGCAATTGGGTATGGAATATTGACAGTGGAGAATGCTGAACAAGCGTGGGAGAGAGCGGCAGTTGACGGGCGTGATAAGGGCGGAGGTGCTGCACGAGCTTGCTTGGCAATGATAGAGCTCAAAAATAAATTTGGACTATATCCAAGATGAGTGAGCTGCACCGGCGCGCGCCGGCCGGCCAAAGGCGCAGCGTTTCTCGACTAATCGCCGTACAAGCGTTGTATCAATTGGAATTGGCGGGTGGAACGCCGGAAGCCGCAATTTTGCAGGCGCAGGAGTTCGCGCAACGATTTGGTGACGAGCCCGACGAACTTGAGCTTGTGGATGCAGATCCGGCAATGACGAAGGATTTGGTGTACGGAGTTGTCAATCGATGCATTGATATTGATAAAATTATTGATGAGACATTGTCTGAAGAGAGGTCAGTCGATCGCCTTGATTCCCTGCTTCGGATTACGCTGCGGGCAGGTACATACGAACTGCTTCACCGCCCTGATATCGATCCGCCGGTTGTAATCAATGAATACGTCGATATCGCAAAGGCCTTTTTTAGCAATAAGGAGCCGGCGCTCGTCAACGGCGTCTTGGATCGGTTGGCGCAATCTCTGTCGTCCGATGAAAAGTCGAGCGCAGATTGATGAGGCTCTCGGATAAAAAAACAGATGAATTCTCTCGTATCTCTAAGGTGTTTTCCCCGCTTGCTGCAGGTTATCCAGGGGCCTTCGGGCTGAGCGACGACGCTGCAGTCATGCAGTTGTCGCCTGGCTATGAATTGGTAATAACAACGGATACTTTGATCGAGGGTGTTCATTTTCTGACCGAGGACGAACCAGGGTCGATCGCAGCAAAACTCATGCGCGTCAATCTCTCCGATTTGGCGGCTATGGGTGCGCGGCCAATCGGATACACACTCAACATAGCGTTACCTTCTGCGATCGGAGACCAGTGGCTTGAAGCATTTGCGGCCGGACTTGCGCGCGACCAAACTGAATTCTCAGTGACGCTGATCGGAGGCGACAGCGTCACAACCAGTGGCCCGATTACGCTGACGATTACTGCATTCGGTGATGTCGTTTGTGGCGAAGCCTTGCGGCGGTCGGGTGCGATAGCTGGCGATATCGTTTATGTCAGCGGAACCGTAGGCGACGGGGCAGTCGGTTTGTCCGCTGCCACGGGTGGTCTTGAAAGTTTATCGGTTCAAAACAGAGATTATTTGCGGCGGCGTTATACGAGGCCAGAACCTAGGGTCGCATTGGGACAAAAGTTACGCGATGTTGCGCATGCCGTCATCGATATATCGGACGGGTTTGTGGCGGATTTAAACCATATTGCGGAATGTTCGGATGTATCGATTGAAATCGAGGCGGCCAAAATCCCGTTGTCGGATGCGGTTAGGGCAGCGTTGAACAACGGCGTTGCATCAATGGACCACGTTCTGATAGGCGGTGACGATTATGAACTTGCAGTCTCGGTGCCAGACTCTGCAAAGAACGATATGGCCTCGCTTGCAAAATCGTTGGGTTTGCAACTCACGGAAGTCGGCCGTGTTTGTCAGGGATTTGGGGTGCGAGTTTTGGATAAAAATGGAGCCGACATATCGCCGGCTAAGAAAGGTTATGTCCACGTATGATGTCTATCGGATCATAAAGAATTTCCGTTACGCAAAGTACAGTTCCTGTTACAAGCTTCCGATAACTTCATTGGAATTGAGAGAATGAATAGCCAAAAATCTATTATAGCGATTGCGATTGCGATCGTTGTTGTTCTTGGTGGCGGTTGGTATTTGGTGGGGCATGATCGCGCTGCCATGCCGGTCAGCGTCGAAGCCGTAAACCGGTCGATGACGATTGACATGGCACCGCTAATGGTCCCGGAAAGCAAGAAGGGACGAATTGTGAATATTGCATTGCTGACGATCGGTATTGTGGTCAATTCTCAGGAATCTGCCGATAAAGTGCGGTCAGCGATTCCAGAGCTTCGAAGCCAATATAAGACTGACCTGGAAGAATATTTGACGGATCGTCCAGATACTTCGTTGGAACAGCGTATAGCGGATTTCTCAACTTACATTGCCGCCATCAACGGCCGTGTACTTGGTGAGGGTACTGTCATCGACCTTGTGGTGGATGAACCAACAGCGAAACCTAACGACTATGTGGCAGAGTAAGCCGGCGATTAATGCTGGAATTGTTGCAGAACCGAATCGAGTTTGATGCGGACTGCTGACCGGCAAAGCCAAATCGAATGGCTTGGCGGAGTACGTTGTTTGACCGAAACCTGTCCCGAGGGCACGACCTGACATATGGGTATGCGAGTCATAATTGCGGCCGTGGTTCTTCTTCTTTTTCTTCTGGGCTTAGGTGGAGCGGCTGGTTGGTATTTCCTTCTCCGTGATGACGGAGGAGTGATGGCGGAAAAAGCTGCCGTTCCAGACATCCCCACAGAAATTGATCAGCTTCGGTTCATTAAACTTGATGCATTTTCAATTCCGGTAATACGATACGGCAAGGTAGATAAATACATTCTGCTCCAGGCGACGTTGGAAGTTGTAGAGCCATCGGCGCGTCAGCGAGCGCAGCGTCTAATGCCACGTTTAAAGAACGCATTCTTGATGGATTTGCATGGTTATTTTGCCGACCGGCCTGTCGATAAAAAGGGTGTAAATACGCGAATGAAGCGGGTTGCAGATCGCACTCTCGGCCCAGACATTGTTAAAGAAGTCCTGATAGAGGGTGCATTTGAGCGCAACAGCCCATAATTTATGATGGTAAGGTTAAATGACTGAACAAACAGAAATTTCCGTGCCGTGGCGCGGAACGACGCGTCGAAACGTCCTGCTACTGGCGGTTTGTCAATCGCTCTCCGCGACAACTATGTCCCTTATCATCACCGTCCATGCACTTGCGGGATTCATGCTTGCGGAAGACAAGACGTTGGCGACGCTCCCCCTTGGTATAATGTTCACAATGGTCATGTTTTCGACCATTCCAGCGTCGTTGTTTATGAAGCGCTATGGCAGACGACTTGGGTTTACGCTTGGTCAATCTATCGGAACCATAGCCGCGATAATTTCTGTCTACGCAATCTTTAAGGAAGAATTTTGGCTGTTTGCGCTTGGTGGTGCGTTTTTGGGCACACATACGGCTTTTTGGCAGTATTACAGGTTCGCAGCAGCTGATACCGCTAGTGCCGCTTATCGTAGCCGGGCGATTTCATATGTCTTGGCTGGCGGTGTGATTTCCGCGATTCTCGGCCCGGAGTTGGCTAAATACAGCAGAGAACTCTTTGCGCCAGTGGTTTTTGCTGGAAACTTCGTTGTCATGGCCATTTTATGTTTGGTCACAATAATTGTTCTGCAATTTGTCACAATCCCGCCACCATCTGATGAAGATCGTACATCAGTGGGCCGTCCGCTCAGCAAGATTGTCAGTCAACCGAAGTTTATAACCGCTGTCCTCGCGTCGATGTGCGGTTATGGCGTGATGGTTTTAGTGATGACTACAACGCCTTTGGCTGTGCTTGGTAATGGACACAGCTTCAACGACGCTGCCTTTATCATCCAGTGGCATATTTTGGGGATGTTCGTTCCAAGCTTCTTCACGGGGCATTTGATCAAGCGGTTTGGTGTCCTTCCGATCATTGTCTCTGGTGCGTTACTGATGGCGATCTGCGTTGCCGTTAATATGACCGGTGCCGGTATTGCGCAATTCTGGGTAGCGTTGATTGCACTTGGCGTCGGCTGGAATTTTATGTTTGTCGGCGGGACGACGATGCTGACTGAGACCTACGAGCGGTCGGAACGAGCGAAGGTGCAAGCGACTAACGATTTTCTTGTGTTCGGAACAGTTGCTATCGCAAGCCTCTCATCAGGTGTGTTGTTCAATACAATTGGCTGGCAAGGTGTGAACCTTGCGGTTGTGGCGCCAATTGTTCTCATCCTCACTGTGACGATTTGGTTTCGAGTCGCCCATGCTGAAACAGCGTTAGCCGAATAGCGGTCCGTGCACCCGCAAAATTCTATTTTTTGTTGATGAAACGGCGAATTTGGTTAATTGCATGCTGTGATCAGTTGCCATTTTATCAACTGTCTGGCATCGTCCCGCGCGTTTTCGTTGCTTGTATATTCTAAGTATGCAGTTGATCAAATTAGACGAGTAAGTAAGCACTTCCGCAATTCAGAATCGCAATTTTAAAACATAGAAAAGAGGTTGTTCCGCAATGCTCACCTTCGTAGTCGTCTGTGGCATCCTTGCCTTATTGTATGGTGTGTTTACGAGCCGCGCAGTGCTCACCGCTGACGCGGGCAACGAGCGCATGCAAGAAATCGCCGTTGCCATCCAGGAAGGTGCAGCCGCCTATTTAAACCGGCAGTACACCACGATCGCTGTCGTAGGTGTGATCATCGCGGTCATTCTGTTGGTGCTTTTCAATTGGCATGTCGCCCTGGGATTTGTGATCGGTGCCGTGTTGTCCGGCGCGACGGGCTACATCGGCATGTATATCTCGGTGCGCGCCAATGTGCGGACGGCAGAGGCCGCCCGAAAGGGGTTGGCCGAAGGCCTGGCAATTGCGTTCAAGTCGGGGTCGGTCACCGGGATGCTCGTTGCCGGTTTGGCATTGCTCGCTGTTGCCCTTTACTTCATTGCCTTGCAGGCATGGGGTGTTGAAGGGCGTGAACTCACTGATCCACTTGTGGCGTTAGGGTTTGGCGCTTCGCTTATTTCGATATTCGCGCGCCTTGGCGGTGGAATTTTCACAAAAGGCGCAGACGTTGGTGCTGATCTGGTTGGTAAAGTAGAAGCCGGAATACCAGAGGATGATCCGCGTAATCCGGGCGTCATCGCTGACAACGTCGGAGACAACGTCGGTGATTGTGCGGGTATGGCAGCCGATTTGTTCGAAACTTATGTCGTCTCGATGGTGGCGACGATGGTGCTTGGTTCTATCTTCTTTGCCAATAGTTCCGCGGACATGGAAACAATCATTTTGTATCCGTTGACCATCGGCGCTGCTTGCATTGTTGCGAGCATTATCGGCATGTATTTCGTTCGGCTAGGTGCCTCGCAAAACATAATGGGGGCTCTCTACAAGGGATTCATCGCCTCGGCTGTTCTTTCGGCGATTGCCCTCTACCCGCTGACATATTGGGTTCTGGGGATGGGTGAAATTGGGACGAGCGGAGTGACAGGTATGGAACTGTTTTTCTGTGGCCTGATTGGACTAGCCGTTACAGGACTAATCATCTGGGTGACCGAGTATTACACGGGCACTATGCATCGCCCGGTACAGTCTGTTGCCAAGGCGTCGACTACAGGAGACGGCACAAACGTGATCCAGGGACTTGCAATATCTTTGGAGGCAACCACGCTCCCGGCGATCATTATATGTTTTGCGATCGTTTCGACCTTCATGTTGGGTGATCTGTATGGCGTTGCCGTCGCCGTTACAGCCATGCTGGCGATGGCGGGTGTCGTCGTCGCACTCGATGCCTATGGACCGGTTACAGATAACGCCGGCGGCATCGCAGAAATGGCGGATCTAGAGGAAAATGTCCGTAAAACGACCGATGCACTTGATGCAGTCGGCAACACGACAAAAGCTGTGACCAAGGGTTATGCGATTGGTTCAGCCGGCCTCGGTGCTTTGGTGCTGTTTGCGGTTTATACGCAGGATCTCAACTTCTTTATCGCGAATTCGGAGGACATGCCCTACTTCCGTGGCGTCGTGTTAGATTTTTCATTATCGAATCCGTTTGTTGTTGTCGGGCTGCTTGTCGGCGGCATGCTGCCCTATTTATTCGGCGCACTAGCCATGACCGCAGTAGGGCGTGCTGCCAGTTCGGTGGTGGTCGAAGTGCGGCGTCAATTCAAAGAAATTCCAGGTATTATGGAGGGGACCGGACGGCCGGATTACACCAGAGCCGTCGATCTTTTAACGCGTTCGGCCATCAAAGAAATGATCGTACCGTCGTTGCTTCCAGTTCTGGCGCCAATCGTGCTTTTCGGTCTGATCCAGTTAATCGCCGGCAAGTCGGCCGCATTTGCGGCACTAGGTGCGATGCTTCTTGGGGTTATTATCACCGGGCTATTTGTTGCCATTTCAATGACCGCTGGTGGCGGTGCTTGGGACAACGCGAAGAAATATATCGAAGATGGTAATTTTGGCGGGAAGGGATCGGAGGCCCACAAAGCGGCGATAACCGGTGATACGGTCGGCGATCCATACAAGGACACTGCTGGACCTGCCATCAATCCGATGATCAAGATCACCAATATTGTGGCGTTGTTGCTGCTCGCGTTACTTGCGCGTTAGGCCGATGCTCGAGGTTGGTGTTCGCACAAAGCGAGATGTGCGTCGATGAATTTCTATTTGTTAAAGCGGCCGATGTTACCCAAAATCTGTTCGATGAAGCCTAAAGAATGACCTGCAGTCGGCGTGGTTCGTTCGCTTAGGCTAATTTCGCGTAACGCGTCTTGATCGAGAACTTCGAGTTGCTCTACGACACCTTGGTCACTAAAGACTATGACGACGACTTTCTGTTCGATAATTTTTTCGCGGAAGAATGCAAACTGCGTCGTGTTCTGACCAATATAGTACCAAACACTGTCTTCGAATGTTCCCAGAGTAGAGGGTGCACCAAGGATCGAGCGCACATCATCCCGTTTGTGGACACCGACCGTTACTTGCGTCAACTTGATGTCAGACGGAAGATTGCCGCGGGGTGCTAACTTTGGCGAGCATGCTGCAATTGATGCAACAAAAACGACCATAAATACTCCGGCCAATAATCGGGCCGGAAGCGAAGGCGTCAAATTTGTACGAACGGTTTTGTAAGATTGGATGGGAATCATTGCCTTTTCGTGGGCGCAACAGAGTCGCCGAGTTGGGGGTAATTCCATGTATTAGCGGCTTGTTTCTTACGAACATTGCATCGCTGTCGCAACCTGTCAATTATGTCACGCAATAGGTGTCTGCAGCAGCGATGATTCCAATTTTGCGAAAATTCTTTATGGATACGGATGTTAAAGACGCCGCGTTGACTCTTTACGGTCAAATTGTTGAGCAGGCGCGTGTCCCTGAATTCTATAATTCGCTCGGCGTGCCGGATTCGCCCACAGGTCGATTTGACATGATTGCACTTCATGGGTTTCTCGTCTTGCATCGCTTGCGCAGCGACCAAGCGAGTGGCGATCTTGCGCAGGCGCTATCAGATACCATGTTTGCCGATATGGACAGAAACCTGAGGGAAATGGGCGTGGGAGATCTCAGTGTCGGCAAGCATATGAAAAAACTGGCAAGCCACTATTTTGGTCGAGTGATTGCCTATGAAACTGGTCTTGGGGGCACGGATGACCAGTTAGGTGATGCGTTACGGCGAAATTTATATGCCAAGGCTGAAGCTGCGCCGACCCAAGTTTCTGGAATGATCAGTTATGTCCGTGCCGCAGCTGCAGGCTTGCAGGGTCAGCCATATTCTGCGTTTAACGGCGGAACAGTCGAGTTCTCGCCTGTCTCATGCACATCGTGAGCGATGACCGTAAAGGAAGATAATCAGCACGAATTTTCTCGTTTGCTCAAATTGAACGAACTTGACCAGGCCAACGTGCAGCGCAAACTTTCGGCGAGCTCCACCGAACGGGTGGCACTGGCAAAGAGGTTTGACCTCGTTGAACTGCGCGGCCTAAGCGCTATTCTCGCGGCGGACCGGGTGCCCGACAGCTTGCTGGTACGTTTGACCGGATCACTCCACGCGGAAGTCGTGCAGTGTTGCGTCGTTACCCTTGAACTATTTGCTGCCGACGTGGATGCACATGTTGATGAACTTTTTGGTCCCGATACAGGTGCTATCGAAATCGTTGATACACCATATGATGAAGTTACGCTGCCGGAGCCATTTGACGGCGATGCAATCGACTTGGGTGAACTTGTTGCACAACAGCTGGCGCTGGTCCTTGATCCCTATCCGAGAAAAAGTGATATTATTGCGGAAGGGGTAATTTCTTCGGAAAAGCAATCTGGCTCAAATGAAGTTACCAACAAACCATTTGCCGAACTCGCGGAATGGCGTAAAATGCGCTAGTCTCGTTGGCAATCCGCTTGCCCCAGCGCCGGAATGAGTCTATTTACCCGGGCGTTATCCGGGCGTGTTTTCCCCTTCAGCTCGAGAGCTTTAACTTATGGCAGTCCCTAAACGAAAAACAACGCCGTCGCGCCGCAACATGCGTCGATCACACGATAGTTTACAAACGGTTCGACAGACCGAGTGCACTAACTGTGGCGAATTGAAACGACCTCATCATATTTGTCAGGCGTGTGGTCATTACGATGGCCGGGAGGTCGCAGAGGTGGCGAGCCTATAGGCTCGCCTCGCGGACACCTGTCGTAGGGCTGCGATGTAGTGACAAAGCGTCTGACAATTGCACTCGACGCCATGGGCGGCGATCTCGCTCCGACGATGGTTGTCGAAGGCGCTGCGCTCGCGGTAAATCGGTTTCCACACGTGGATTTCCTTTTCTTCGGCGATGAAGAACGTCTCGCGCCTTTAGTCGCCGCGCACCCGCACCTTTCTAAAACCTCGACAATCTATCATGCAGACGACGTTGTGACGGCTGATGACAAGCCGTCGGTCGCTCTTCGTTCACGCCGGCAATCGAGCATGAGGTTGGCCATTGACGCTGTCAAAGATAAGGGTGCGAATGCAGTTGTGTCGGCCGGCAACACTGGCGCCCTTATGGCAATTTCGAAAGTCGTTCTTAAGACCTTAGAAGGTATTGATCGTCCGGCAATTGCTTCGTCCTTTCCAACAGTGCGGGGTTCTACGTGCATGCTGGATTTGGGCGCGAATGTGCAATGCACCGCAGAGAATTTGGTCCAATTCGCTGTAATGGGTGAAGTTTTTGCGCGGACGGTCCTTGGCGTCGATAAACCGACGATCGGACTCCTGAATATCGGCGTGGAAGAGCTGAAAGGCCATTACGAAGTGCGCGAAGCCGCGGCAATACTTAGAGCTTCAGATTTGCCGATCGAGTTTTATGGATTTATCGAAGGTGACGATATTCCTGCTGGTACGGTAGACGTCGTTGTAACCGATGGATTTTCCGGCAATATTTCAATTAAGACGATGGAAGGCTCGGTCAGGTTTTTTGCTGACTTCATGCGTAATGCGCTGACCAGTAGTATTTTTGCGCGCATTGGTGCGGTTCTGGCGCGGGGTGCCATTGCGCGGATGCGGGCGCGGCTCGATCCCAGGCACCACAACGGTGCAATACTGATGGGGTTGAATGGAATCGTTGTGAAGAGTCATGGCGGTACCGACGCACTGGGCTTCGACCATGCGATTGAGGTTGCCGTCGGCATGGTAGATAATGATTTCTTTGCCAAGATGAGCCAAGATTTTGAGCGCTTGCAGGCCGATCAAGCTCATTCCGCCGCCGCAGCGGTCTCCTGAGGATGCTGCGGTCGCGTTTCGCTGGATACGGTGCATATCTGCCGGAGCGAATTATAACTAATAATGAGTTGGCCGAGCGCCTTGATACCTCCGATGAATGGATCAAACAACGTACTGGTATTAGCCAGCGCCACGTCGCGGCGGATGGCGAGTTTACGTCTCATCTAGCCACCAACGCCGCCCGCGACGCTATTGCAGACGCAAAAATTAGCATTGACGACGTTGATCTGCTCATCGTCGCAACGACAACGCCAGACAACACGTTTCCAGCGACCGCGGCGCGAGTCCAGGCTGAATTGGGCATGTTGCAAGGTGCCGCATTCGACGTCCAAGCCGTCTGCAGTGGTTTCATTTACGCGCTTGCTATGGCTGACAATATGATTCGATTGAGCCAGGCGACGACGGCGCTCGTCGTTGGTGCCGAGACATTTAGCCGAATTCTCGATTGGAATGATCGCTCTACATGTGTGCTCTTCGGTGATGGCGCAGGGGCGGTTGTCTTGCAGGCGGTTGAAGGCGATGGAACCAACCAGGACCGCGGTGTCCTCTCTACCCACCTATATTCGGACGGTCGCCTATATGATGCGCTCGTTGTCGATGGTGGACCGTCGTCAACAGGGACCACGGGCCACGTTCGGATGCAAGGTCGTGAAGTCTACCGCCAAGCTGTCACCCGCATGGTTGAAGGGGTCGATACGGCTCTTGCAACCAACGGCCTGACTGCACAGGATGTTGATTGGCTCGTCCCGCATCAAGCGAATATCCGCATTATGGAACATGTCGGCGAAAAACTTGGGATCCCGCGCGAAAAAACCATCGTAACAGTACAGAATCAAGCCAACACATCAGCCGCAACGATTCCGCTCGCCCTGGCGCAAGCAGCATCCGATGGTCGGCTCGAAGCCGGGCAAATCGCGGCGCTTACAGCTATGGGTGGTGGATTTACGTGGGGGGCAGCCCTTATTCGGCTCTAGGACTGTCTTTCTCAGACCATAATTTGGTGCTAATTTGTCACGTCTGTCGTTTCCAGCATGCATCAAGCACGCTATCCATCCCTTTGTAATTGACGGATTTCTCCCTCAAGGGTACCGTTAGAAAAATAGTGTTGGGGGAAGAATGCCGGGAGATACCGTTACGCGGGCGCAGTTGAGCGAGGCCGTCTATCATGAAGTCGGTCTTTCGCGCAACGAATCGGCAGATCTGGTTGAGTCCATCCTATCCGAAATGTCCAAGACGCTTGCACGTGGCGAGATGGTCAAGATCTCATCATTTGGTAGCTTTTCGGTGCGCAGCAAAGGCCAGCGTATTGGGCGCAACCCCAAGACTGGTGAGGAAGTCCCGATTCTGCCACGGCGTGTGCTCGTATTTCGCCCGAGTCATGTGCTGAAGAATCAAGTGAATACCACGCCGAGCAAATGAAGGCGGACTGGTGGCGATAAACGCGCCGACAGGCG
>Ga0302135_10000597_pt1 | contig 21783 bp, 19 predicted proteins | sample CBN3_surface_MG_FD_203119 | JGI IMG/M metagenome (GOLD analysis project Ga0302135, IMG submission 203119) | Marine microbial communities from Western Arctic Ocean, Canada - CBN3_32.1 | ecosystem: Environmental > Aquatic > Marine > Oceanic | place: Canada: Western Arctic Ocean | collected...
AGGGCGTATACCAGGGGCTTCGTACTAAAGCCCCTGGTTGAGATCCAACCGAATTTGCGCCTGCCAGGCCAATCTCTTACAGTTTGTGAGCTGGAAATGCGCCTCGCTGAGCAGGGATTAATTAGCCTGTTAGAAACCTAGGCTATTGAATAATATTGAAATAATAGCAAGCTGTGGTCGCTGAAGGGGGGGGTATGGGTACAAAGGGCTTTTGGGGTTCAAAAAATGATACAAATCCCTCCTATTTGACTGGCTATAATGGTATGCTGTGAGAGTTGTTTGATGAGTGTAATCAGAGAAAGAAAATGAGGCAAGATTTACCGACACTGATACGAGTTCTGCTTGTTGGCGCATTGCTGCCAACCTCTGGCGTGTTTGCCCAGGATTTTTCTCTCAGCTCACAACTCGATCAATCCAGCGCAAACTTCAAAACTGCGCCTGCTTCTCTGCTAAATGAGAATAACTCTGTGCTGAACATTCAGAGGAATGTGGAGGCGAAAGACTTTCAGGGTGCACTGGTAAATGACGCGCTCAATTACAATATCGGCTTGCAGTTAACGCCGTTGAAGGGACTGAATGTTCGGGCAGATGCCTGGCGTTTCAAAGTCAACGAAGCACCAGTAAATAGTCTTGTTGGGAACCAATCTGGCTGGACATCGGGCTCACCAAAGTTATATATCGAAGACTCAGTTGTTAATGAGTTTAATATCGATGACCCTTTGCTTGGTTCAAATAGAGAGTCAAATGGCTTCGACCTTGGCGTATCGTATGTTTGGGATAGCAACAGGTTTGGTCAGTTCACATTAAGCACAAAAAGCACCTATGTGCAGAATTTTGAGAGTAACGGCAGTCTACTGGACCTGGTTTCTCCGGATATAAACATCGGAATTGACAGAATAGTAAGTTCGAAATTACAGAACAGCCTTATGTTGAACTGGCAAGTTGGCAATCACAGCGCAAGTGCCATCACAAATTATTTTGACTCATTCAAAGATCTAAGCGAAATCGACATAGCCGAGATAAATGATTTGGTAGACAACATAACCACCGTCGATCTGCAGTATGGCTATAGCGTTGAGACAGGATCCAACGATCGCGCAATTATTTCATTTGGCATCAAAAATATTTTTGATGAAAAAACCAATCAGCTTATTAATACCAATACTCAAATCCTTGACCAAAATGGCCGGGTAGCCTACGGGTCAATTAAGTACCAATTTTAATTCAAGCGATAACCACTCTCCCGCTAACTCCGAATAGAAAATCCGACAGTGCGCTGTCGAGGTTAACTTATAATCCTGCACAGATTACTTTCCGTGTTTCAGCCAACACTAAGAAAATTCCTTAGTCTGTAAGTGGGGTGCGGGCAATAACTCAAACATCTGTGGTTTTTATGCCGGCGCTTTGCAACAGCTTTGCCACACTCGACACAATTGTTGTTGTGGTAACAATATCACCGATGGTAGTAGCTGATTTCACTACTTGAAAATTTGCCTCAAGACTTACCGAAAATGAGTTTCTCAGGTTCTTGTATCGTGCAACCTTACTCAATTCAGACTGTGGTGCTGTATCAAGAGCCTTGATGACATAATTAAAGGAAACAGGCACTCTGCATTCGTCTGAAATTATTTTGGCAATCTCAGCCGCCTGATTAAAGGCGCGTTTTTATAGTCTATTTTTGTGAAGCGGCATCGGAATTCAAATATCCGGTATTTCGCTCATGGAATAATGGAGCTGAAACTCTTTCGCCAATAGCAGCGAAAGTACTCTACCTACTGCAAAGCCCTCATCAAACTTATATAATCTTAGTAGATTGCTGATAGGTGACTGGTAACGGAACAGTGCTTTGCAATGTCTAAAAGGAGGGGAATTCTAAGGCATTTAGCGCAGCTTGAGTTTTTCAGTTTTGAGCTTCCACTTCGTTGAAGCACTTTATACAATAGTTATCTATTTTCGGTAATTCATTCCTGCAATTCTCACAAAGGGAAAAATTATGTCGCAATGAACTTTTACATAACACACAATTACAATGCAAAAGGGATTCTATAAATTTACGCATAGGTTTATTGGAACTAGTTAGTGGTGTCAGTGTGCTGACCCTAAATCGTGCTTCATAAGGGTGCGATACTGCCGCTCAGTTGATACTCTCACTATGCTCAGGAATTCAGTTTAGCTTCACCTGAGCGACCTGTATACTTGGTACGCTTGGTTTTCATCGCTATAAACATTTAGGAATAAACCATGATTAGAGTTGCAATTGCCGGTGCCGCAGGCCGAATGGGCAGAACCCTGATCGAAGCTGTAAATCACAGTGGTGAAAATCTGGCGGTTACTGCAGGTTCCGTACTTGAAGACGATCCCGCGCTGGGCATTGATATTGGTGTACTGTCTGGTGGAATTAATGTGGGAATAGCGACGGTAGCGAATCTGGATCAAGTAGTAGAGCAGTTTGATGTGCTTATTGACTTCACTGCCCCAGAGGCCAGTTTGCGCCACTTGGCTCTTTGTCAGAGTTATGGCAAAGCCGTAGTGCTCGGTACAACCGGGTTTAGCCTTCAACAGCAGCAGCAAATTGCTAGAGCGGCTGAAAATATTCCCGTTGTTTTTGCGCCTAATATGAGTGTCGGCGTTAATCTGTGTCTGAAGTTACTGGAGCAGGCAGCGGCAACACTTGGCGATGACGTGGATATTGAAATTATGGAAGCTCACCACCGGCACAAGAGGGATGCGCCATCGGGCACGGCGCTGAAAATGGGTGAGGTAATTGCCAATGAGCTTGGGCGCAAGCTCGACGAAGTGGCAGTATACGGTCGCGAAGGCGCTGGAGAAGAGCGTGATCGCAAGACGATTGGTTTCGCGACGGTAAGAGCAGGAGATATCGTGGGAGATCACACGGTAGTATTTGCAGGCCTCGGAGAGCGAGTTGAAATTACTCACAAAGCCAGCAGCAGAATGACTTTTGCCAGCGGCGCTGTGAGGGCCGCGGTTTGGTTGCATGATAAAAAAGCCGGGTTGTATTCCATGTCAGACGTTTTATCTCTGTAAATAGTTGAGGTTGGCATAGACAAGAGAAGCCATCTTTTAATAAAATGTCCAATCAGTATGGTAACACTGAGATTCTGATGAAATTGAAAAAGGCGGAGTGGGCGATTTGCTTCATTCCGCTTTTTTATGCGCGCACTATTTAGTGATTTAGGAGAGTGAATATTGGCAGGATCAGCTGTACTAGCATTGGAAGACGGCAGTATTTTTCGCGGTATTGCCGTTGGAGCGGAAGGAAGCTCTAGTGGGGAAGTGGTATTCAATACCTCGATGACGGGCTATCAGGAAATTCTTACGGATCCATCCTATGCTAGGCAAATTGTCACTCTGACATATCCTCATATAGGCAATACCGGGGCTAATACTGAAGATAACGAATCGACGCAGGTTTGGGCTTCAGGGTTGGTTATTCGGGATCTTCCCCTGCTCGCCAGTAACTGGCGTATGCAACAAACACTTGCTGAATTTTTAATCGAGCGCAATGTAGTTGCCATTGCCGAGATCGATACCCGCCACATCACACGGTTATTACGCGATAAGGGGCCGATGAATGGCTGTCTGCTATCAGGGGAAGAGCTCGCCAAAGGAGGCGAAGCGCTGGCACTAGCCGAGGCTGGAAAATTTCCAGGCTTGAAGGGTATGGATTTGGCGCAGGAAGTTAGTGCCCAAAGCAGCTATCAATGGGACGAAAGCGTATGGTCATTGTATTCAGGATATAAGACAGAATCACGGGGCCAATTTAAGGTCGTAGCTTACGACTTTGGTGTGAAGAGAAATATTTTGCGAATGCTTGTTGAACGTGGTTGCGACGTCACCGTATTGCCGGCAAAGACGCCAGCAGCACAAGTGCTTGCAATGAACCCAGATGGCATATTCCTGTCCAATGGGCCCGGCGACCCGGAACCCTGTGATTATGCAATCACAGCAATAAGCGAATTTCTGCAAGCGGGTATTCCACTGTTTGGTATTTGTCTCGGTTATCAGTTGTTAGCTCTTGCCTGTGGTGCCAGGACTGTGAAAATGCGTTTAGGGCACCACGGCGCAAACCACCCGGTACAGAGCATTGCAGATGGAACAGTGTGGATTACCAGCCAGAATCATGGGTTTGCAGTTGACGGTGACAGCCTGCCTGACAATCTGCGGGCTACCCATAAGTCATTGTTCGATGGCTCGTTGCAAGGCATTGAGAGAACAGATATACCAGCTTTCGGGTTTCAGGGGCACCCGGAAGCGAGTCCTGGTCCCCATGATGTTGCGGCGCTATTTGATCATTTTATACAACTCATGAAGGGTCAGTAGGCATGCCCAAAAGAACAGATATTGAAAGTATCCTGATACTCGGTGCCGGCCCGATCATAATTGGCCAGGCATGTGAATTTGATTACTCAGGAACTCAGGCTTGTCAGGCGCTTAAGGAAGAGGGCTATCGTGTGATCCTGGTTAACTCGAATCCAGCCACAATAATGACCGATCCGACAATGGCTGATGCTACCTATATCGAGCCAGTGACCTGGGCAATAGTTGAGAAAATTATAGCGAAGGAAAAGCCGGATGCCATTCTTCCCACGATGGGCGGGCAAACCGCGCTGAATTGTGCGCTGGATTTAAATCGTCACGGGGTGCTCGAAAAATACAATGTGGAATTAATTGGTGCGAGCTGCGAGGCAATCGACAAGGCTGAGGATCGTGAACTGTTTGACAATGCCATGCAATCCATTGGCCTTAGTACGCCACGGCATTGCATCGCTCGCGATATGGACCAGGCCCACCAGGCGTCGGAAGAAATTGGTTTTCCCTGCATCATTAGACCGTCCTTCACGATGGGGGGAAGTGGTGGTGGAATTGCTTACAACAAGGAAGAGTTTGAGGAAATTTGTTCCCGTGGGCTTGAGTTGTCTCCAACCAGCGAATTGTTGATCGATGAGTCGCTTATAGGCTGGAAAGAATTTGAGCTGGAGGTGGTCAGGGATAAAAAAGATAATTGCATCATCGTCTGTTCAATAGAGAATTTTGATGCAATGGGTGTGCACACTGGCGATTCGATAACGGTGGCGCCAGCTCAAACACTGACAGACAAGGAATACCAGATACTTCGCAATGCCGCGATAGCGGTGTTGCGTGAGATCGGCGTAGAGACGGGTGGGTCAAATGTTCAATTTGCCATTAATCCGGATGATGGCCATCTGGTCATTATCGAAATGAACCCGCGTGTGTCACGCTCATCTGCCCTAGCATCAAAAGCTACGGGTTTCCCCATAGCGAGAGTTGCTGCGAAGCTGGCCATTGGTTTTACTCTTGATGAGCTCAGAAACGAAATTACTGATGGGGTTACCCCAGCATCCTTTGAGCCGGCTATCGATTATGTTGTTACTAAAATTCCTCGCTTTACCTTCGAGAAATTTCCAGATGCCAATGACCGCTTAACCACACAGATGAAATCAGTTGGCGAAGTGATGGCTATTGGCCGAACATTTCAGGAGTCGCTGCACAAAGCCCTCAGAGGGCTGGAGGTTGGGGTCAACGGTTTTGATCCGGTGCTTGATGCGAAGCTCAGCGATGCGAGGGAAGTGCTTACTCGTGAACTTACCGAGCCGGGTGCTCAGCGAATCTGGTATATAGGCGATGCGTTTCGGCAAGACTGGTCTCTGCAAACTGTTAATGACCTAACTGGCATCGACCCCTGGTTTCTGGTTCAAATTCAAGATTTGATCAGGCTCGAAAGAGAGCTGGAGACGAAAACTTTGGAGCAAATGGATAAGACGGAGTTGTTTCAGCTCAAGCGCAAAGGGTTTTCTGATGCCAGGCTTGCGGCTTTGCTCAATACAACTGAGATGAAAGTGCAACAAGCGCGGCATAAGCTGCAAGTTCGGCCGGTTTTCAAGCGGGTGGATACCTGCGCGGCTGAGTTCGCCTCAACTACGGCCTATATGTATTCCACGTATGAACAAGAATGTGAGGCGCAGCCCTCTACTAACCGGAAAATAATGGTCCTCGGTGGAGGTCCAAACCGAATCGGACAGGGAATCGAGTTTGATTATTGCTGTGTACATGCCGCTCTCGCTATGCGTGAGGACGGTTTCGAAACCATCATGGTGAACTGCAATCCGGAAACTGTATCCACCGATTACAATATATCTGACCGTTTGTTCTTCGAACCCCTAACTTTTGAAGATGTGATCGAAATTGTCCATCTTGAACAGCCTGAGGGTGTGATTGTTCAATTTGGGGGGCAAACGCCACTGAATCTGGTGAAGCACTTGGAAGCCGCCGGTGTGAAGGTCATCGGAACCTCACCGGATGCAATCGACATGGCAGAGGACAGGGAGCGGTTCCAGCAAATGATTGAGAAGCTCGGGCTCAAACAACCGCCAAACTGCACCGTGAAGAGTGTTGAGGAAAGCATTAGGGAAGCCGAAAAAATTTCTTACCCTCTTGTAGTAAGGCCTTCCTATGTACTAGGCGGTCGCGCCATGGAAATCGTCTATAACAAGGAAGAGCTCAAACGCTATATGGCTGATGCAGTAAGCGTTTCTAATGAAAGTCCGGTACTGCTGGACTACTTTCTTAATTCCGCTATTGAAATAGATGTGGATGTAGTTTGCGACGGAGAACAGGTAGTAGTAGGCGCGATTATGCAACACATTGAACAGGCAGGAGTGCATTCAGGAGATTCTGCTTGTTCACTACCGCCATACAACTTATCCGCCGACGTACAGGATAATATCCGAGATCAGGTAAGCCGAATGGCGCTGGAATTGGGCGTAGTGGGATTAATGAATACTCAGCTAGCTTATCAGGACGGTGAGATCTATATCATTGAGGTTAATCCAAGAGCATCGAGAACAGTGCCCTTTGTTTCCAAGTGTATTGGCGTTTCTCTGGCCAAGGTTGCCGCGCGTTGTATGATAGGTAAAACACTCAAGGACCAGGGCTTTGTCGATGAAATAATACCGAAGACATTTGCGGTAAAAGAGGCCGTGTTTCCTTTTAATAAATTTCCAGGCGTCGACCCCATTTTAGGGCCGGAGATGAAATCTACAGGTGAAGTTATGGGTGTCGGTGAAACCTTTGCTGAAGCCTATGCCAAGGCGCAGCTGGGAGCGGGCGAGAAAATAGAAAGGGGTGGGATGGCTTTTATTAGCGTTCGTGATTTAGACAAGCCCAATGTAGTGGCTGTGGCTGAGAAGCTTCACAAACTGGGCTATGCGCTTGCTGCAACTCATGGTACGGCCGCCGTGATAGCTGAATCAGGGCTTTCAGTGCAGGGAGTTAACAAGGTGGCAGAAGGTAGACCTCACATAGTAGATATGCTAAAAAACGATGAGATTCAGTTGGTTGTAAATACGACTGAAGGCAAACAAGCTATTTGGGATTCATCTATGATACGTCGTACCGCGTTGCGGCATGATGTGTTTTGCACTACAACTGTAGCTGGTGCCCTGGCTGTGTGTGAAGCCTTAGAGTTCGGGAACGATGTGTCTGTTTATACGATCCAGGACCTTAACGCAGCTCTGTAAAGTGAGGTTTAAACCTTAAAGGATTTTTATGCGGAAAGTACCCATGACAGTCGGTGGCGCAGAAAAACTGCGTGAAGAACTGACGGAATTAAAGAGTGTTTCGCGCCCCAAAATAATTGCGGCGATTGCGGAAGCACGAGAACACGGCGACCTGAAAGAAAATGCCGAGTACCATGCGGCGCGGGAACAGCAGAGCTTTTGCGAAGGAAGAATTTCGGACATTGAAAGCAAGCTTGCAGACAGTCAAATAATCGATGTTACAAAGATAGAGCCGAATGGAAGAGTAATATTTGGCACTACGGTTTCACTGATTAATATGGAAACAGACAAAACCGTAGTCTATCAAATCGTTGGCGAAGATGAGGCCAATGTTGCCGTGGGTAAGATATCAGTGAGTTCTCCAATCGCCAGATCGGTAATGGGAAAGGAAATTGGAGACGAGGTGGTAGTTAAAGCACCGGCTGGTGATATTAAGTTTGAAATCGACGCGATCAAACACTAGTAAGAACAGACCGCGTCCTAAGGAGCTCGCAGTAGATTAGAGAGTCTCGGATTTGGCTTCTTTGCTTTTCTGAATAGCAGCGCCATATGGCCAACGCTCTGGATACATTCAGCTTTTAGTTCATCACATATTGATTTTGTGAGGTTCTTTTTATCCGCCCGGTCTGAAGTCAGTATTTTAACTTTTATCAATTCATGATCATCTAGGGCTCTTTTCAACTCTAGTCGCACGTTGTCCGTAAAACCTTTCTCTGCAATGGACACGATGGGTTTTAAACTATGACCGGTGGATCGATAGCGTTTTTTCTCAGCGTTGCTAAGTGACATAATGATGGACTCGGGTAAAGGGAAGCGGATTTTAAATGGGGTCAGAGTAAAAATACAGTAGTTTTGAAGAGCCTCGGAGCAAATTGAGTCAGCGCAACTCTGTATCTCTGCTCTCACCCCATTTATGCAGGTATCAACGATGGCGCGAAGCAAAAGCAGTAAACAGTGGTTGAAAGAGCATTTCGATGATGCCTACGTTAAGCAGTCACAGGCAGCAGGTTACCGATCTCGGGCCAGTTTTAAGTTATTGGAGATGCAGCAGAAAGATCAAATGATTAAACCCGGTATGAAGGTTATAGATCTGGGCGCTGCCCCGGGCGGATGGTCCCAGGTAGCGGCGAAACTGGTTGGGCGCAGTGGAACAGTTATAGCCTCAGATATTCTGCCAATGGAGGCTGTTGCCGGCGTGCAGTTTATAAAGGGAGATTTTACTGATGAAGCTGTCTACGAATCCCTATTGAACGCCTTGAACCATGAACCTGTAGACCTTGTAATTTCGGATATGGCCCCCAATATGAGTGGAGTGAGGGATATTGATCAGCCCTCTGCCATGTACCTAGCGGAGTTGGCTCTGGAGTTGGCAAAGACCAGTCTGAGGCCCGGTGCTGGGTTGCTGGTCAAGGTATTCCAGGGCGCTGGACTGGAATTATTTCAACAGGAGTTGAAAAACTGGTTTGGGACTGTAAGGATTAGGAAGCCTAAATCGTCCAGGCCTAGGTCCCGTGAAAACTATCTTTTTGCCAGTGAATTTCATGGTTGAGGATGGCTGAACCTGATGTTTGATCAACCAAGATTGGTAGACTGTAAACTGAAATTACGTGCAATATTTTGTATAGACATTAGAATTAGCACTGGAGCGTAACAAGAAAACTGAAGTGCAGTGCCCGACTGGCCTGATTTATAAGTACAAATTATGGGGGATAAACCCTTGAATGATATGGCAAAAAACTTACTTCTTTGGATGATAATCGCTGGTGTGTTGTTGATGGTTTTTAACAACATTAACCAGGAGCCCAGGGAAAATAACATCAATTATTCTCAGTTTGTCCGTGAAGTTCAGGATGGCAGAGTGACTGCCGTGGAGCTTGCCGGAATAAATATCACTGGAGTGCGCACGGATACCAGTCAATTCCGTACTGTGATGCCGTTGATCGGTGATGACCGGTTAATGAGCGATTTGTTTGAGAACGATGTTGAGATTATTGCCAACGAGCCTGAACAACAGAGTATTTGGGCCCAGTTACTTGTGGCCAGTTTTCCAATACTGATAATTATCGCTTTGTTCTTTTTCTTCATGCGGCAAATGCAAGGTGGGGGAGCCGGTGGCAAGGGTGGTCCCATGTCTTTTGGCAAAAGCAAAGCCAAACTGCTTGGTGAGGATCAGATTAAGATTACTTTTGCCGATGTTGCTGGTGTCGATGAAGCGAAGGAAGATGTAAAGGAACTTGTTGATTTCCTGAAAGAGCCAGACAAGTTTCAACGACTTGGCGGTCGCATCCCACGTGGTATTTTGATGGTGGGCCAGCCAGGAACCGGTAAAACGCTGTTGGCTAAAGCGATTGCTGGTGAGGCTAAGGTACCTTTCTTCTCTATTTCAGGCTCTGATTTTGTTGAGATGTTTGTCGGTGTCGGCGCTTCCCGTGTCAGGGATATGTTTGATCAGGCCAAGAAACAAGCTCCCTGTATTATCTTTATTGATGAGATCGATGCGGTAGGTCGGCACCGTGGTGCCGGGCTTGGCGGTGGTCATGATGAACGCGAACAGACTCTAAACCAGTTATTGGTGGAAATGGATGGATTTGAAGTTAATGATGGCGTCATTGTTGTAGCGGCGACAAACCGCCCAGATGTGCTGGATCCGGCTTTGCTACGCCCAGGTAGGTTTGATCGGCAGGTCGTCGTCGGCTTACCAGATATTCGTGGTCGAGAGCAGATACTAAAAGTACATATGCGGAAAGTGCCTATTGATGACGGCGTTAGAGCCAGTCTTATTGCCAGGGGCTCACCTGGTTTTTCAGGGGCGGATTTAGCAAACTTGGTTAATGAAGCGGCATTGTTTGCTGCCAGATCGAGTCGACGTCTTGTTGGCATGGAAGAGTTTGAAAAAGCGAAAGATAAAATCATGATGGGTGCGGAACGCAAATCCATGGTGATGTCGGACAAAGAGAAAAAGAATACTGCATATCATGAGGCAGGGCACGCTATTGTTGGGCGTTTGGTCCCAGAACACGATCCGGTTTACAAAGTGAGTATTATTCCCCGGGGTCAGGCTTTAGGTGTAACCATGTTTCTCCCGGAGGAGGACCGGTATAGCCTCAGCAAACAAAGCATTTTGAGTCAAATTTGCAGCCTGTATGGTGGGCGCATCGCTGAGGAATTAACACTCGGTGCAGATGGTGTGACAACGGGTGCTTCCAATGATATTCAGCGGGCTACCGAAATGGCTCGTAATATGGTGACAAAGTGGGGATTGTCAGAGGAGTTGGGTCCGCTGCTTTACACTGAAGATGAGGGCGAAGTTTTTCTTGGGCGCTCGGCCGCATCACAAGCTAAAACAGTATCCAGTACAACAGCCATTGCAATCGACAAGGAAGTGAGAAAAATTGTTGATGCCTGTTATTCAAGAGCCAAAGTGTTACTGGAGACTAATCGAGATAAGCTGGATATGATGAAGGATGCGCTGATGGAGTATGAAACCATAGACGCTAACCAAATCGATGACATCATGGATGGTAAAAAACCACGTCCACCTGCAGCCTGGGATGATCACGATGACAATGATACCAGCGCGAGCAAAGTGGAAAAGGAAAAGGAACAGGTTGATAAATCGGGGAAAATCGGTGGTCCCGCCAGCGAGCACTAACTTGCACTAGTCAACCTACACAAATCCTTCGATGTCCAAATTCATTAAAGCAGGGAACAGACAAATTGATTTGTCTATTCCTGTGTGCATGGGCATATTGAATGCCACACCTGATTCCTTCTCGGATGGCGCCCAATTAAAGTGCGATTCTAACTATCACTTTGCAGTCGATATTGACAAGGCACTTCATCTGGCGGATAGCATGGTCAGTTATGGTGCAGTAATCATCGATGTTGGTGGAGAATCTACCCGACCTGGTGCCGCCGCAGTATCAGTTCAGGAAGAACTTGATAGAGTCATTCCCGTCATTGAAGCGCTCTCTGCAAAAGTTGACGCCTGCCTGTCGGTTGATACCAGTAAGCCTGAGGTGATGATCGCTGCGATTGATGCCGGAGTTGGCCTGGTAAACGATATACGGTCACTGGCTAATGAAGGAGCCCTCGAGGTCGTTAATGACTGTCAGGTTGCTGTTTGTTTGATGCACATGCAAGGTGCCCCGGGCTCAATGCAGGAAAACTATCAATATTCAGACGTGGTAAGTGAGGTTTTCGAATCCCTAAAAAAGGAAATTGATATTTGCGTAAATGCAGGTGTTAGCAGGGATAAGATACTTGTTGACCCAGGGTTTGGGTTTGGTAAGTCTGTAGAGCACAATTATCTTTTATTAAAGAATCTGGCTTCCTTTAAAGCACTGGGCCAGCCCATTTTGGTGGGTATATCAAGAAAATCTATGATTGGTAAAGTGATCGAAAAGCCAGCAGGTCAGCGTCTGGCAGGAACAATTGCGGCGACGGTGTATGCACTGCGATCGGGTGCCAATATTATTCGAACCCATGATGTGGCTGCCACAATGGACGCAATTAAAGTAAACTTGCAAATAGACAGAGTTTGAAACCCAAGGGATTGATCGATGGAGTTAAAAACTAAAAAGTATTTTGGGACAGATGGCATTCGTGGAAGTGTAGGTACGGCACCTATTACTCCGGATTTCATGCTCAAGCTCGGGTTTGCAGCTGGCGTGGTGTTTGGCCGTAAGGGCGATGGACGCAGCAAAATTTTAATTGGCAAAGATACCCGAATTTCAGGCTATATGTTCGAGGCCGCTCTAGAAGCGGGAGTCACAGCTGCAGGTGTTGATATTAATTTGTTGGGACCGATGCCGACACCAGCGATTGCCTACCTGACGCGAACGCTTCGGGCACAGGCGGGAATAGTAATCAGTGCCTCACATAATTCCTTTAAAGACAATGGCATCAAATTTTTTTCCGGTGAAGGTACTAAGCTGCCAGACGAGATTGAATATGCCATAGAGGATCAACTGGAAAAGAGCGTAACGACAGTAGCTTCTGATTCTCTAGGTAAAGCGTCACGCATTAATGATGCGGCGGGGCGCTATATTGAATTCTGTAAGAGCACCGTTGGGCCTAATTTAAAATTCAATGGTTTGAAGCTTGTTATCGATTGTGCCCACGGTTCAACTTACCATATCGCCCCTAACGTTTTTCAGGAGCTGGGCGCATCGGTCAAGGCGATTTGTGTTGCGCCGGATGGGCTAAATATTAATGAACAGTGCGGTTCCACTTCACCTGAGGCGCTGGTCAAGGCGGTAATTGAAGAGCAGGCTGACGTTGGTATTGCGTTTGACGGCGATGGCGACCGGGTAATTATGGTCGACCATTTGGGTAATATTGTCGATGGTGACGAAATACTCTATATCATTGCACGAGAGAGACGCAGGCAGAATATTGATTTCGGTGGTGTAGTGGGTACTTCGATGACTAATCTGGGTTTGGAACTCGCTCTGGATGCACTCGACGTACCGTTTGTCCGAACCAATGTTGGCGACCGCTATGTAATGAAGCAACTGTTGCAAAACGGTTGGGATCTGGGCGGAGAATCTTCCGGGCACGTCATTTGCCTGGACAAAACAACAACAGGTGATGGCATTATTTCGGCTCTACAGGCTTTGGCTGCCGTAGTGAATTGCAACCAACCCCTGGCAGATTTAAAGAATAAGATGCGCAAACTACCGCAGTCGATGGTGAATATTAAAGTTGGAGAAGGGCTTGATCTAATCAACAACAAAAAGGTGCAATTGGCAGTGGCCAGTGTCGAAGCAAAACTGGGGAATAAAGGTAGAGTCTTATTAAGGTCCTCTGGTACTGAACCAGTACTGCGCGTAATGGTGGAAGGGGAAGACTCAGATGTGGTCAATCGGTTTGCGAAAGAACTGTCTGATCAGGTTGCCGAAGAAGTCTCAGCCCAGAGCTAGGGCACCTTCGAACGGTAACAGAGACTCTATGTCACTATTCACAGGCGCGCTAATTCTATTGCAACAGAAATTTAAACTGGTTAGTATTGGCGCCCGTTTTATCTGGCTTATCTTTTGTGTTAATGGTTCAGGGTTGAATTGAACATGCGCCGAAAGCTGGTTGTTGGTAATTGGAAGATGAATGGCTCTCGAGAAGAAGTAAAGAGTTTGCTGGGCGAGCTTTTTGTGGGGCTGGTGAAAGCTACAGATAGCGTAGATGTTGCAGTTTGCCCAACCGCCATACATCTGGGGCTGGCTGGTGAAATTTTGCGGGATTCACCTATAGAGCTTGGTGCGCAAAACGTGCATAGCAGCCCTAAGGGCGCATACACTGGTGAAATTTCAACACCAATGTTAGTTGAATTCAATGTAAGGTACGTGCTAGTAGGTCATTCAGAGCGGCGGCAATACTTCGCTGAATCAGATGAGCTAGTTGCAGAAAAATTTACCGCGGTACAATCCGGAGGATTGACACCCATTCTGTGTTTGGGTGAGTCCTTGCAGCACCGCCAGACTGGCATTACAGATCAAGTGATACTGGGCCAGTTGGACGCAGCTCTCGAAGTTGCTGGAATCGAAGCTTTTGAAAATGCAGTGGTGGCCTATGAACCCGTGTGGGCAATTGGAACCGGTCAGACGGCAACACCCGATCAAGCGCAGGAAGTACATCAGCTTATTCGCGCGCATTTAGCAGAGGCCGACAGTAACATCGCGGGGCAGCTGAGAGTGATCTATGGCGGCAGTGTTAACGCCGAAAATGCCGATGAGCTATTTGCCCGGCAAGATATAGACGGGGGTTTGGTGGGCGGTGCGTCACTAAAGGCCAATGAATTTATTTCGATATGTAAAAGTGTGGATTAAAAGATCATGGAAACTGTAATAATTGTAGTGCATGTAATTGCGGCCATATCCATTGTGGGTCTGGTGCTCTTGCAGCAAGGTAAAGGAGCAGATGCAGGTGCGTCTTTTGGCGCAGGAGCTTCTCAAACTGTTTTTGGCGCATCCGGGACAGGAAATTTTCTGGTACAAGCGACCACAATAGCTGCCACAATATTTTTTGTTACCAGCCTTTCTTTGGCGATTTTTGCCAAGAACCAGTCAGGGTTGGGGAATACAGCTGGATTGCCTATAGCTAATCCGGACATTCTACAACAATCAACCAGCGATCAGGCTGACATACCTCAACTGGACGAAGAGCCAGTTAATGGAGTCGGTGATGTGCCGAGTTTGCCAGGAAATAATAACTGAGTGGTACTGGAATTAGCCGAAGTGGTGGAATTGGTAGACACGCTATCTTGAGGGGGTAGTGACCTATGGTCGTGCCGGTTCAAGTCCGGCCTTCGGCACCAATCTTTCGTAATATCTCGTAAGGTCCCAGTGAATACCCCCCCTAAACCCCCGATATAGGCCTCCTAGTTATAATACCTTGTCCGTTACCGTAAGCTGGAAGCATATGCCTTTGGGCAGGTATTGGGGTGGGTACCCTGACGTACCCGCCCAAAAGGCCAGAGAGACCAGAGCAAAGCGTGAGGCTTACAAGATAAAACGTGCAGAACTGCATGAACTAGAGAAAGAAATACGGAGGCCTGATATAATTTCCCTTTGATATGATAACGAGTACGCGAGAAGCCAAAACAGAAAAGAATGTGGTGGATAAGAACCCTATACTGCAACGATTTACTTTCGATAAGGAGCGATTATGGAAATAATAAAAGGCGGTAGGCCGGTCAAGGTATTAACTGAAACAGATGTTATTAAGTTGGAGGCTCTAGCTTGCGTATTAACCAAGTCTCAGGTTGCTGATTACTTTGGTATGACAGGGAAAACACTAAGAGCTATAGAGGGAAGGTAGCCAGAGGTTTCTACCGCTTATAGTAAAGGCAAGGCAATGGATATAGCCGACGTGGCTACTAGCCTGTACGAACAAGCCAAGAACGGTAATATCCAAGCGGCTAAGTTTTACCTAAAGACTCAAGCAGGGTGGAGGGAAGACGCACCTGTAGAGTTATATCAGCCTGATGATGACCGAACATGGAAGATTCAAATCATGCAAGCCAAGGAAGATGGCACTAGCAAGTCATATTCGTAAAACTGTTACCGCTTGCTTGTTTTCGGAGTACGATAAGGGTAGGTGACTCGTTATCGATCAATTTCGTTTAAAAACCATAAACCTCCCAAGCCCGCAAAGACGGAAAGAAAACAAACAATAGCTTCGAGCAAAAGGTCCGTGTGAACTATATAAATGATGATTATTTTTGTATGGTGTTAGCAGAAAAGTTTTTGACTGTAAAATTAAGATTTAGGTGCAAATAATGAATCCCTTAAACATAACATTCAAGCTAGTTTTAATACTGCTTTTAAGTTCAAGTGCAATGGCGCAGCTACCAGAGTTAAATTTACCTTCAACCATAAGCGGGACGCCTACTATAGCTAGGTTTTTTGGAGGAGCATCGAGCGATAATGGAGCATCGTATGCGGGTAGTTTCGACTACGATCAGAAAATTGACATTGACGTAAAGATCCAGGTTGAAAGTGGGCAATTAAATACTATGGGCAACCTTTATGTATTTATTCTCTGGAATAATCAATATTTTATGCTCGTTGAATCAGGTGGCTACGAGATCTGGGATTTGACGTTGGCAAATCTAAAGGCTGCATTTCCAGCAGTGACTTTACAGACGAGCCATACGATTAATATCGTCGATGATTTGGCGTTTGGCCCTGCCGGCGTTTCTGATACTACGCTGGGAATCTATCTCGCCTACGACAGCATGGCCCAGGAAGGCGAGATTTATTACAGTGGCGCTCCGCTTAGTGTGATTATTAATCCGCCGCTTACTACCTTGGAAGGCTGTGCGAAACCTTTTTATTCTGATTTTCCGATTCCAGTAAGCTCTGACGGCACTCACCGTTACTATAATTTTTCATGGCAAAGCGATCCTGTTTTTTGTGCTAATTTTTATGGATCGGTTCCGGCCGATCTCAAAGATAAGATTAGAAGGGCATTAAGTTTTGCAAAAGGGAAATTGGGCCTTCTCGCTCCCTTTAATGGCTTTTTTGTCAATCTAGAAATGGCCGACAAAGCTAGTTACATATCTGACGTATGTGATACTTGGCCGGCTAGGAACTATGACGTAGAAGATAAACAGTTTAAGAAAATATCCAGAGCACTTTGCATTCAGAATGCAGCCCCTGTAAATCTAGAAAACGCAAGGGGTGGCGGAGGCGCGGGCCAGGAAGCATTTCATAATGGAGGTGGGTCTGAGGTTTCTATAAATTCTTATTTTGAATTTAATCAATGGCAGCAGCACGCCGAATATTCTACTGAAGAAGCAGCAAAGAAATTCTATGGTGATGATGTTGCCAAAGTTGGAGTGCATGAATTCTTTCATGCTCATCAACAAATGTTAATGTGGTATTTTGAAGAGAAGAAGCAATTTGGAATACCTATATCGTTGATGGAAGATTTTCCTAGTTACATGAATGAACAGTACGAGCACGATAAAGTTCTTTACACTCCGCATTGGATAGAAGAAGGGTCTGCTGAATTCGCTGCATATTTATTAATGCAGCAATACGATGCTACATTTGGCGCTAGAGATTTATTTCTTCTCCAACTTGATAACGCTCGAGATCGAATAAGCGCAGGAAAACTAGTAAATGATACTGTCAGTTTGAAAGATTACGAGTATCAGACCAGAGAAGAGCTTGTTCAATCTGACAACAATCCGTCTGGAGTTGCACGCACAATAAGGGGCAAGTTTGATATGGGGATCTGGGCAATGGTTTATTTGTGGCACAAAGACCCGAACAATTTGCAAGGGATCATGGTTGACTATTTCAAGAATTGGGGTGAGCAGGAGAATCTTCACCCGAGAGAAGGCTGGAAATATTCTTTTCAGGAAACTTTCAGCATCTCAATAGAGGACTTTTATACAGAATTTGATGCATTTATGGCGAAGCCACGTGCCGAGCAAGTATTAATTCTAAAAACAAATGAAGAATTTATAGCTGCGACATTTTCCCCGGCAAAGCGTTAATCTGTTAGCCATAAAATGGGGAGAATTGCGAATGGGGCTGAAGAGCCAGAAGGTAGGCATTGGACTGTAACGGTTGTGGGGGCTGGTTAAGAGCTGAAAGCCTCTATATACGTGGTGTTTCTATAACTGACAAAGTCTTGTATGGCTTTCTTCCTGATGAGTAAACAATAGCTTCGAGCAAAAGGTCCGTGTGAACTATATAGATGATTGACTATTTTGAACAGTCGAGAGTTGTAAATCTTTCCCTATAACTGGTTGAGCTAATACGTTTTGTTTAATTCGCGAGGACGATGTTCGGAGATCGTACTTCACTTTAACGACTTCGCTCCCTTTACTGTTTAGATAAGACTCTACCTCAATATTATGAGATTTGTCTCCCCAGTCTTCCCCAACAACAAAAATGCCTACATCCAGAGCCTCACAGGCGGATACATATTCCAGCTCGTAGTATGGTCTTACTATATCTACACAGCGTAAACTCTTTAGCATTTGCATTCTTTGTTCGAGTGGGATGACGGGCCTATTTGGTTTATAAGAATTTACTACTTGATCAGAGGCAACACCAACTGCCACTACACTACCTAAGCTCCGACAGTGTTCTAACAATGCCAGATGCCCGACGTGCAACATATCAAAAGTGCCTACCGTATATACAACCATGTGCTATTTAGCTCCTATATTTTTGCGATTTTTAGTCAATGTGCTAGACAAACTATTTAGCTTTCTATAAGAGCCTCCATGCATAGATACCCGTTATGCTAAAGGTATAAATAGCGAGAATATAAACGCTAGTAGGATTTCCAGAAAATTTGGGAGTCTTGATTTGCGACACATTCAATGCAGCTAGTAGTATGCAGATAGCATAGAGAACTAGCGAAAAAGCCGATTCAGTAAAAATCCTATCGAAGAGAAATAGGAAAACGAGAACTATATTGTTGTTATCAAGAGCCAGACCTGTGTATTTAGAATCTGGAGAAAGGCCGAATGTACTAAAATAACTTAATCGTATTGCACTAGCTGCAAGAATAATAAACGCACCCATAAGGAAAACTGATTCAAATTTTCCATAGCTCAGCAGAAGTATGGCTGGTGTAACTCCATAACTTACAATATCTATCACTACATCAAGCTGGCCACCAAAAATTCTATCATTGCCGGTTCGTCCTTTCATTCTTCGTGCGATCAACCCGTCTGCCCAGTCGAAAGCAACCGCCCAGATCATTCCTATCATTGCTCCGTAGTAAATGCCTAGAATGCTGAAGTAAATCGCGGATACCGTGCAGGCTAGCCCTGCAAGTGAACACAGGTTTGGAATGTCTTTAACATATGAAAGAATGGTGGGTTGTAGATCTTCTCGTTCTGCACTATCTAGAGTCATAAATATCCTAGGACTTATCGAAAAGAACTTAGTCGTTATTCATCACTATCGACTTCTTAACAGAAAGCACGCATCGAGCTCTGCTCTAATTGCAGGCTGGCTATAGAATAAAAAAGGTCTACACCAAGCAAATCAATAGCAACGAGTATGCACGCCTTGATTCACAGCGATATCAATGTGTGGGTTAGCAAACACTACTTCATGCGGCAACTATTAATTACTGCCATAGAAAAACGCTAAGAACAGGAAAACAGCCCCTAACCTAGTCTAGGCGATGGGACGCAATATGAAGGAGAGAGGCTGGTGGGCCAAAAAGCTCGATATGCGAAAGGACTAATACGTACTATACGCCTTATTGCTGTTCACGAATATAGATGATTCCACAATATTATATAGGGGTGCAATGGAACCATTCTGACTTATCGGGGTGTGCCCCGGCCCGGGGCCGCCGCCAAAGACCATCAACGCGACAAACTAGAAAGGCTGTGCCGCTACATTTCTCGGCCTGCAGTATCGGAGAAGCGTTTGTCATTCACTGCCACAGATTGAGTTGTTTGAAGGTTCTTAACTGTTCATAACTTACTGTTGCCAAGGACTCAGAGGGAGGGCTGTGGCCTGAAATTCAAATCAATTCAAGAATCGCAGATTAGATGGTAGATAACCGACTAGATTAGCTAATGCCGTGGAGCTTTGATGAGATTTGCGGACTTTCGAATGCTTTCAGTGCTAGCAGGGCGAAATTTCTGTCAATTGACATAGTTTTTGTTCTACTTATACTTGTAGGTTCACTCAAAACGTGTCGAGGTGTTCCATGTCTGTTCGCAATCCAATCGTATCCGTATCCGTTCTGCTCGCACTCGTTTCTTTGTCGGTGCCGCAGCAAACCACTGCGCAGAACTCCACGAACCCGTATGCAATCGCCGAAGGGTGGGCGAAGCTGCCGAGCGGAAGGGTGATGGGAGCAGTCGGCAAAGCGAAGGTCGATCCCGACGGACGCCATATCTGGGCCGTTGTCCGTTGCGATGCCGGGCCTGAGCGCTTCGGTTCGGAGTGCGTTGATTCAGACCTAGATCCCGTCTTGAAGTTCGATCCCGACGGCAACGTGGTCGAGTCCTTCGGCAGCGGAATGTTCATCTGGCCGCATGGAATTGACGTTGACTCCGACGGCAACGTCTGGGTGACTGACGCCGTGAGTGATAACAACATTCCCGCGGGCGACGATCGGGGCCATCACGTCATCAAGTTTAGCCAAACGGGCGACGTGCTCATGACACTTGGCACGCCCGGAGAAGAGGGAGACGGCCCGAACCATTTCACTTCCCCGAGTGATGTGGCGGTCGCGTCCAACGGCGACGTGTTCATCGCGGACGGCCACAACGAGGGCGGAAACAACCGAGTGATGAAGTACAACAGCCGTGGCGAGTTCCTCATGTCTTGGGGAGAGACTGGCTACGCCCCCGGGCAGTTCCGTGCCCTGCACGCCATCGCCATTGATCCAGATGGTCGAGTGTTCGTGGGAGATCGCAGCAACAGCCGGATTCAGATCTTCGACCAAGAGGGCAACCACTCTGCCACCTGGACCCAGTTCGGGCGCCCGAGCGGAATCGCCTTTGACGACGGGGGGCGGATCTACGTCGCAGACTCCGAGTCGGACAACGTACAGAACCCAGGATATGAAATGGGAATTCGCATCGGCGAAGCCGAGACAGGATGGGTGAAGGAGTTCATTCGCTTCCCATGGGCGAATCCCAATATCCTACCGGGGAACGGAGCGGAGTTCGTCACCGTCGATCGCGAAGGCAACATTTACGGAGGAGAGCCCGTCCCCAATCCTCATCTTAATGACCGAACGCTCAGGAAGTACGTGCGAGTGCGACCCTGAGCGATGGTCCGCCTCGATCTGGTGTGCTGCAAAGCCGGAGCGCCCGGGCTGCTTCATAGCCTTGTTCTAAGAGAGCCTGATCGTTTGTCCAGAATAGTATGTATAGGGATGAGGTGGAACCATTCTGACTTATCGGGGTGTACCCCCTAGGGTGGGGTGCTGGCTGGGCGGCTACTAGAAAACAGGGGGTGGGCGCAGTTATTTAGGGCTGAAGAGCCGGAGGATAGGCTGTGGACTGTAAAGGTTATGGAGCCTGATTCAACAAAATAGTAGGATGATTCATCACCTGATTCCGATGTAGTACCTTTCTGTAGGTGGACTGATGAATTCTGAAGGAGCGATTGTACTGACAAGTTGCCGGAAAGCATCATGTCTGTTACAAAGTGTAAAAGCTTGGGCGTGCAGTCAGAGTAAAAACTAGTGATTACTTATGGAATAGCACCATGGATATAATCAGACGAAATTTGCTCAAAACCGGTGCCGCGGCAACCTTGATGGCAGCTACACCGCGGGTATTTTCGCAACAGAATGGGCAAACAGGAGACGCCATGTCTTTCTACGAAAGAGGCGATGTTCGAATCCACTATGAAGAGGCTGGCTCCGGTTTTCCTCTATTACTCATTGCCGGTGGTGGTCTGGACTCCACCATTGCAAATATCAAAAGTGGTAGGCCCTTTAATCCAATCGAGGAATTCAAAGGAGAATACCGCACTATCGTGGCGGACCTGCGTAACGCCAATAGAGGACAATCCAGTGGACCACTTGAAATTGATCGGCCGTGGGATTCATTCACCGACGACCACCTAGGACTTATGGACCATCTGGGCATCGACAAATTCATGGTGTTGGGGTTCTGCATTGGTGGACCTTTTATCTGGAACTTGTTGGAACGTGCGCCACAGCGTGTTGTCGCGGCGGTATT
>Ga0302135_10000598_pt1 | contig 21783 bp, 20 predicted proteins | sample CBN3_surface_MG_FD_203119 | JGI IMG/M metagenome (GOLD analysis project Ga0302135, IMG submission 203119) | Marine microbial communities from Western Arctic Ocean, Canada - CBN3_32.1 | ecosystem: Environmental > Aquatic > Marine > Oceanic | place: Canada: Western Arctic Ocean | collected...
CCGCGTGATCACCGTGAGCTTGGGGACGGTGGCCTCGGCAAACGCGTAGAGGAGCTTGGCGCCGTGCCGAATGATGCCGCCGTACTCCTGCACCGTGCCTGGCAGAAAGCCGGGGACGTCTTCAAACGTCACGAGCGGGATGTTGAATGCGTCGCAAAACCGAACGAATCGTGCACCCTTCACCGACGCGTCGATGTCTAGCGTGCCGGCGAGGTGGGCCGGCTGATTCGCGACGATGCCCACGGACCGCCCGCCCAGTCTCGCGAAACCAACGACGATGTTCCGCGCATAGTGGCGATGCACCTCGAGGAAGAGCGCGTCATCCACGATCGAGTGAATTACATCGAGGATGTCGTACGGCTGGTTGGCCGATTCAGGCACCATCGTGTCGAGCGCCTCGTCGGCACGATCCACTGGATCCGAGGTTTCCACGCGTGGCGAATCGTCCACGTTGTTACTGGGCAGAAACCCGAGAAGGTCCCGCAGGAGCAGAATGCACTCCTGATCGCTCTCGACGGCAAAGTGCGCAACGCCGCTTCGCTCGTTGTGCGACATCGCGCCGCCGAGGTCCTCCTTGGTCACATCTTCATGAGTGACCGTCTTGATGACGTCAGGGCCGGTCACGAACATGTAGCTCGTGTTTTTCACCATGATGGTGAAGTCGGTGATCGCGGGAGAGTAGACGGCGCCGCCCGCGCAGGGACCCATGATGGCCGAAATCTGCGGCACGACGCCAGAGGCCAGCGTGTTGCGGAGGAAGATGTCGGCGTAACCGCCGAGCGACACGACCCCTTCCTGAATGCGCGCCCCGCCAGAATCATTGAGGCCGATGATGGGCGCGCCCATGTGCACGGCCAAATCCATTACCTTGCAGATCTTGGCGGCGTTGGTCTCGGATAGCGAACCGCCGAAGACAGTGAAGTCCTGGGCGAAGGCGAACGTCACGCGGCCGTTCACGCGACCGCGGCCGCAGACGACGCCGTCGCCAGGAACAACCTGCTTCTCCATGCCGAAATCGCGGCAGCGGTGCGTGACGAACTTGTCCACTTCCTCGAAACTACCCGGGTCAAAGAGCAACTCGACTCGCTCGCGCGCCGTCAATTTCCCTGCCTCGCGCTGCTTCTTCAGCCGTTCCTCGCCGCCGCCGAGCAACGCCCGTCGCTCGTAGTCCTCGAACGTGTCCTTAGTCGTCATCTATCCCTTGGCGGCCTGCGCCCGCTCCCAGTCCTTGAGGAAATTCGCCAGGCCGATGTCCGTAAGCGGATGCTTGAACATCTGCTCTACGACCTTTGGAGGACACGTCACGACGCCGGCGCCGATGCGGCCCGCTTCGACCACGTGAATCGGACCACGGATGCTCGCGACGAGCACCTCGGTGCCGTAGTCGGCGTTGTCAAAGAGGTCGACGATCTCGCGGACCAAGTTCATGCCCGTGGTTCCGATGTCATCGAGACGGCCGATGAACGGGCTCACGTAGGCCGCGCCGACCTTGGCCGCCAGCCACGCCTGCGGTGACGAAAAGATGAGCGTCACGTTGACCTTGACGCCATCGGAAGCCAGCGCCTTGCAGGCCCTCACGCCGTCCTTGGTAAAGGGCACCTTGACCACGATGTGCGGATCGATGGCGGCCAGGTCGCGCCCCTCCCGAAGCATGCCGGCAGTATCGGTGGCCACGACTTCCGCGCTTACCGGTCCCTGCACTACCTGACAAATTTGCTTCAGGATCTGACGAGGGTCGCCTCCCTCCTTCGCCATCAGAGAGGGGTTCGTGGTCACGCCATCGACGATCCCCAGCGTGACGAGCTGTTCGATTTCCTTGATGTTGCCGGTATCGACGAAGAGTTTCATGACACGCCTCGGTTCTCTCTTATCGTGCCATCTCCACGACCCTGGTCGACTCGGCGCTCACATTGGGCGCTGGAAGCCGGCTGTCGACGGCGACGACCGCATAGACGTAATTCACGCCGGGTGTGACGGAGGCGTCCCGGTATCGAGGCTCCGCCACCGGCGTCTGGGTGAGCGCGAGAAGTGTCGCATCACCGGGCTTGCCGCGCAAGACCAGGTAACCGGCAAGGTCGAGCTCGTCGTTCAACTCCCAGATCAAGCTCACGGCGTTTTCCGAAGGCACTGCGGTGAGCGAGCGCGGCGGCAATGGAGGAAACACGTCCACCGCCTTGACACACAGTTGCTCGGACGTCTCACTCTCAACCGCTCTTACTCCGCTACCGCGCACGGCGCGCACGCTATAACACCCGACACGCTCGAACTGCACGTCATCGATGAGAGACAGTGTCGTAATCGGAGTCTCGTTCAGTGGTGCCGGCGGCGCGTCGACTGCGCCCACCAACGGATCCCGCACCGTCAATGTTAGCGGGTCAGGTGCCCGCTCTAGATAGACGTTGTAGGTGGTCGGCGGCGGCGGCAGGGAACCAGGCCGCTCCACCGCCGACACCGGTCTATTCACGTCCTCATCTGGCGGTGCCAGCGGTGACGAGCGCTCCAGAAGGAACCCCACCAGTCCCCCGGAAGGCTGCCACGTCAAGGTGAGATTGGAGGCGGTGTACGTTGCGTGCAGCCTGGATGGTGTGTCGGGCAATCCTGTCAACACGACATCCGCAAAGACGCTCTGAGGCGGGCCGGACAGCCCCCGTGGACTGAATGCGACGGCACCGTAGTACCGCCGCAACGGCGCCACGGTCGCTGGCACCGACACGGGCGCGGAAGAACGCCTCGGAGCCGCGCTGTCTGGAGGCTCCTGGGAAGGCTGCCTGTTCTCCGGCGTCAGGCGATCCTTCACCATCAGGACATCGCCAGGACCAGGATCCGAGGCCTCTGCACCGACCGCGACCTCAGCCGCCGTGGCAGGCTTCGAGGCATCGACCTTCACGCTGGCGACAAGTGACCCCCACTCGAGGAGATGCCTGATGCTGGGGGCCGTGCGCCCCGTGTACGCGTGCACATCGATGCGCGCGATATCGACCGGTATAGAGTCGTCGACATTCACCGTGGGCACCGTCATCGACAAATAAATCTCATCGCCCACACGGCGAACGGTGATCGGCTCGACGGCTCCGGGAATGTGGACGAAGGGCGCAAGGGGTGGACCCTGCTTACCGCAGCCGGCGAGGGAGGCCCCAAGCACTACCGCGACGAAGGCGAAGCGCGTCACAGGATGTATCGGCTCAAGTCTTCGTTGCTGACGATGTCGGCTAGCATGCGCTCCACGTAGGCCTCATCGATCGTGACCTCCTGGTCCTCGAGGTCCGGGCTCTCAAAGGAGAGTTCGTCGAGTAGGCGCTCCATTACGGTGTGAAGTCGACGGGCACCGATATTCTCCGTTGTCTCGTTGACCCGCACGGCGAAGTCGGCAATCCGCCGCACGGCGTCATCAGGAAATCGCAGCGCAACACCCTCCGTGCCGAGCAACGCGGTGTACTGTTTGACGAGTGCGCTCCTCGGTTCGGTGAGAATACGCACGAAGTCATCACGAGTCAGCGCTTCGAGTTCGACACGGATTGGGAAGCGCCCCTGCAATTCGGGAATCAAATCCGACGGTTTCGACACGTGAAACGCTCCCGCCGCGATGAACAGGATGTGGTCCGTCTTCACCATGCCGTGCTTGGTGTTGACCGTGGTGCCCTCGACGATCGGCAGGATATCGCGCTGAACGCCCTCGCGGCTCACGTCGGGACCTTGCGCACCCGCACCACCCCGACTCGCGATCTTGTCGATCTCGTCCACGAAGATGATGCCCGCCTGCTCCACGCGCTCGACCGCCGCACGGCTCACCGACTCCATGTCGACAAGCTTGCGCTGCTCGTCCTCGACGAGGAACTGGAGGGCATCGGCCACATTCAGCCGGCGCGTCCTGGGTTTCCCCCCTTGGAACATGTTGCCCATCATGTCCTTGAGGTTGGCTCCAAGCTCCTCCACTGACGAGCCGGCGATGACTTCGAATGGAGCCACCGCAGGCTGCGCCACGTCGACCTCGACAGTGCGATCGTCAAGGCGTCCGGCGCGCAACTGGTCTCGGAACCGCTCACGCGTCGGCGAGGCACTCTCCGGCCTGGCGGACTCACCAGGCATGGGCGGCCGGGACGGCGGCAACAGCAGATCCAGCAGACGTTCTTCGGCGTTGGACCGCGCCTTGTCCTGCACCGCCTCGGCCTTCTCCTGGCGGATCATGTCCACGGCAATCTCGACCAGGTCGCGCACCATCGACTCGACGTCCCGGCCGATATAGCCCACCTCTGTGAACTTGGACGCCTCCACCTTGATGAAGGGTGACTGCACGAGCCTCGCGAGACGGCGCGCGATCTCCGTCTTGCCCACACCGGTCGGGCCGATCATCAGGATGTTTTTCGGAGTCACCTCCTGCGCCATGTCAGGGGGCAGCTTCTGGCGCCGGACCCTGTCGCGGAGGGCGATGGCCACCGCTCGCTTGGCCTTGGCCTGTCCGACAACGTGCTTGTCTAGCTCGGCGACAACTTGCCGGGGCGTCAACGAGTCCACGGCAGTGGAAGTGTGTTCAGGAAGATAGATGGCCAAGCCTAGAGTTCCTCGATCGTCAGGTTCCGATTCGTATATATGCAGATGTCGGCGGCAATCGACATGGCTTCTTCGGCAATGTGCCGAGCATCAAGCGGGCTGTGGCGGGCGAGCGCCCGTGCGGCCGCAGTGGCGAATGGACCGCCAGAGCCGACAGCCACGATCCCGTCGTCCGGCTCAATTAGATCGCCCGTCCCTGAAAGCAGAAACGTCGACCGCCGGTCAGATACCAACAGCATCGCTTCGAGACGGCGCAAGACGCGATCGGACCGCCAGTCTTTTGCGAGTTCGACGGCCGACCGCTCGAGATTGCCCCGGTATTCCTCAAGCTTCGACTCGAAACGTGCAAAGAGCGCGAAAGAGTCGGCTGCGGAGCCAGCGAAACCCGCGATAATCGTGTCCTTGTAGAGCCGTCGGATCTTGCGGGCGCCTTGCTTCACCACAGTGCTGCCGAGGGTGACCTGGCCGTCACCAGCCAGCACCGTCTGGTCGTTGTGGCGCACGGCCAAAATCGTCGTAGCGTGAAACATCCTGGCAGTATGCCGCCTTCCCACGCCCGAGGTCCAACGGCCCGCCACGCGACGCGGTGCTACCCGACTGTCCTTGCCAGTTGGGGATCCCGTCACCCAGAGGAGACGCATCTGCAGCCAGACCACAGGTTTCTATGAAAACTCCCCTGTTACTGGCCGACAGTCGGTGGCAAGCTCATTGCAGTCGTTGCCACCATGACCAGATACCTCACGCCACTCGCGTTCACAGTGCTGCTCGCGGCCATGCCGCTCGCGGCCGAGCAGGGACGACAGACGCAGGAGGGGCGGTCCCGAAGGGAACCTGGGGTAGAGGCCGCGCGCCGGGGGCGACAGAGGCGCCCGGCTGACCGGGTAACCGGACAAGATCGCGACCGCTCCGCCACAGCGCAGGCCACACCTCGCAGGGAGCGAAGACGGAGGGTAGCGCAGAGTGACGGCGACCATTCACAGGCCGCGCGCCGGGGGCGACAGAGGCGCCCGGCTGACCGGGTAACCGGACAGGGCCGCGGCCGCAGCGTCAAGCGCAATGGACGACGGCCTGGCGGACGGGTGTACGCCACTCGAGGCCGGAGCGTCATTCGCGGCAGAAGCCCGCGATACTACTCCTACAGTGCGGGTGCGCTGGGGCTCGGCTATCTGTGGACCGACGGCCGCAACATCAGCCTCAGGCGACCTCACTACAACCCGTACGCCTGGTACCCGTATGATCCGTACGGGGGATACCCCTACGGTTACACCACCGGTGGATACCAGTACGACCTCGGATCGCTTCGGCTTGACGTCGACGGACCGCGCGACGCCCACGTAATCGTGGATGGCTACTATGCAGGCGTGCTCGACGACTTCGATGGGCGATTCCAGGCACTGCAACTGAAAGCAGGAGAGTACCGCATAGAAATCGTGAAGCCGGGCTATGAGACCCTCACCTTCGACACGCGGGTTCAGGCTCGACGCAAGATCACCTTCCGAGAGAACCTGCGACAGCTGGAGTAGCGGCCTGGAAAGCCGCGATTACCTCGACCGCGAGGAGCCGCTCGATCGACGGGTGAACCAGAAGTAGACCGGAAAGCCGGCTGCGATCACGAGAACCCCGGCCCCGGTGGGGCCTGGGTTCTGAACTAGTCCGTTGCCCAAGATGAAGACGCTCGCCACCACGTACAGCCCAGGGACCCAGGGATAGCCCCACGCGCGGAACGGGCGCGGGGCATCCGGCTCCCGCCTCCGCAGCACGAATAGCGCGATCACCGCAACTCCCGAGAACAACACGATCGCGAAACCGGTGTAGTTGACGAGCGCGTCGGCCTGCGCCGAGAGGACCAGCAGCGATGCCCAAATCGCCTGCGCCACGATCGCAACACCAGGGGTCTTGAATCGCGGATGCACGTGGCCAGCCGACGGCAGAAAGAGCCCGTCGCGCGCCATCGCGAAATATACGCGCGGGCCAGCAAACGTCATCGCGCTAATGCTGGCCGACAGGCTGACGAGCGCCACGACGCCCATGATGTTCCCAGCCGACGGTCCGAGCAGCCGGTCGGCTACCAGATCCAGAACACTGGCATTCACTGTTGCGAGTTCGTTCAGCGGAATCACGTATATGTAGAGCGCATTGAGCGCCAGGTAGATCGCCACCACCGTCGCCGTGCCAAGCGCCAAGGCTCGCGGCACGTTCCGGCCCGCATCCCGCACTTCTTCGGCGACGTACGACGCGGCATTCCACCCCGAGTACGTGAACATCACGGGAATCAGCGCAGCGAACCAGTTGGCCGGCGCCACGGGCGCTGCCGCGACCATGTTCGCAACGTCACCGGCACCCAGCGCGAAGCCCCCGGCCACGAAGAGGACGAAAGCCGTCACTTTGAGCGACGCGAGCACGTTGCCCACGATCCGCCCGGGGCCAACGCCGCGCCTGTGTATCCAGGCCATCCCGGCAATGAGGGCCACCGCCACGGTGGTCTGCGGCGAAAAGCTGAGCGCGAGCGTGTCCGGCACGATCGGCACGGTCAGGAAGGGCGCGCTGTTCCCCGCGGCCGGAATAAAACGCCCCAGGTAGAACGCGAACACCACCGCGCTCGTGGCGATCGCGCCGGTGAAGCCGGCAATGAACGAGGTCCAACCGGTAAGAAAGGCCGCGAGAGGACCGAACGCCTGTCGCAGATAGACGTACTCTCCGCCGGCGCGCGGACGGAGAGCCGCAAGTTCGGCGTACGCCATGGCACCGGCGAATGCCAACGCGCCACCCGCCACCCAGGTGGACAGGAACAGCAGCGCGCCGGGCACGAGCACCGCCACCTGGGGAGGCGTGAAGAGGATGCCGCCACCAATGACATTGGAGACGATGATCGCCGCAGCGTCGAGCGGACCGAGGCGGCGTTCCAGGGAGGGCCCGCGCCTCGTGGAGGCAGCGGTCGGGTCGGTCGTCGACACCGGGTGAGACTATCGGGTCAGCAATTCCCGGTCAATTTCGAGCTGAGCAAGACGTACGTAGTTCCGCGACCCGTGTTTCGCAAAAACGTTTACGGTGGCGTCGATGAACGCGCTATTCCGCAGCATGCTCTTGCGTGGATCCGTGCCGGTATAGCCAAGGCGCGCACGTAGCACGACATCGTCGCTTGTGGCACCCGGGGCGAGTTCGTCGCGGCCGATCGCGCGAACGTAGTGCTCACCCCAGGCCTCTTCCTCGTTGACTCGGTGGAAGACCGCCATGAGCTGAACGTTGGCAATCGGCTCGCTGGATACGTTCTCAAGCTTGATCGAGAGACTCGGCACCAGCTTATTCTTCCCGTCGGCTTGCACGCCCGCGTCGTACCAGCCGGAGCGCACGTCGATCACCTTCAGGACTTTCTCGATCTCAACTCCTCGCCCACAACCCGCCGCCAGCACGGCGAGCAACGCCACTGGCAGTGCCATTTTTCGTCGCATCACCGTATTAGACACCGCTTTGGCACGCTGAGGGCAGGGGCCTGGCGCCCAGTCTCCACTACTCCTAGTTAACCTCAACCTGACTTAGGGCTTCGTCGAGCGACAATCGACCGGCCCGCAAGTCTGTCAGGTCGCTCCCTTTCACGCGAAGCACGATGCTTCTAACATCATCGCCAGGGTTTAAGCGGTCCCGCGGTTCGTTGTCGCGCGCGGCAGCAGTGAGCCATTCGTCCGGTCCAACCATCAGGGCGCCACTGTGTTCGAGCATCGCATCCATCAGGGCGCTCTTGACCTCGGCAGTGTAGGCACCGTTGGGATCGGCGAGCCACGCGAGGGCCGCGGTGAGGATCGCGGGAGACCCCTGAGCCGCCGCAGTGCCACCTCGAGAGACCTCCGGACACCCAAATCCGTCACGGAGTTCACGTACGCAGTTTGGACATGACCGCCGCCAGTGGCGAGTGCAACGAGTTCCGTATCAGTGCATGCGAGGGAGGCTCGAGTCCTCCGAGCTGTTCGTAGGCTTGGACGACGCCGGGCCGTCCGTGGCCAAGTCTAAATCATAGGACGGGGCCAGTCTTCGCGCCGGACAGCCATCGAGATTAGTTCCCGGGCGTCCCAGAGCCCAAATGTCGTGCGTTTTGTTACACTGACCAAGGTTAGTACCGTGCCGATGGTTGACGACAACGAATTCTTGACGACAGAGGAGGCACTCGGCTATCTCCACGCCAATCTGCGCACGGTCTACCGCCTGATTAAAGCCGGGAAGATTCCGGGGGTCCGGGTAGGACTCCAGTGGCGGATCTGAACATGCCAGACATGGACGGGCTCCCGATCATCATCGTGCCTGGATTTTCCACAGAATCGAGCGCTATCGAGGCCGTGAACCTTGGTGTCTCCGGTTACCTGACCAAGCCTTTCCGCATTCCCGATGTGCTCGAAACTGCGCGCCTGGCACTCGCCGGGTAGCGCGGCCGTCCGACGTGATCCAGCTCTCGGGCATTACCAAGACATTTGGCGATCGCACGCTTCTTGAGCGTGTCACGTGGCAGATCGGTGACGGCGACCGAGTCGGCCTTTGCGGTCCCAACGGCGCGGGCAAGACGACGCTCCTGCGCATGCTCGACGGAATCGATGAGCCCGACGCTGGCAACATCGTCACCCCGGCGACGCTGACAATCGGGTATCTCCCCCAGGACGGCCTCAACCATGCCGGCCGCTCGGTCTTCGAAGAGGCCATTTCCGCCTACCAGCCGCTGCTCGACACCCAAACGGAAATGGAGACGATCGAGCACCGCCTTTCTGACCCGGCGGTGCCTGTCGAGGCCCACGAAGCCATGCTCTCCCGCTACAGCGAACTGCAGGATCGGTTCAGGCTGGGCGAGGGCTACAGCATGGAACTCCGTGTGGCGATCGTGCTCCAGGGCCTTGGGTTCAGCCAGGAAGACTTCGCGCGGCCCACCGAAACCTTCTCTGGCGGGTGGCAGATGCGCATCGCGCTCGCAAAACTGCTGCTCGGACGGCCGAATCTCCTGCTGCTCGACGAGCCAACCAACCACCTCGACCTCGATGCACGCAACTGGCTGGAGGCCTACCTCGCCGACTACCCGTATGCCGTGATCCTGGTGTCGCACGACCGCTATTTTCTCGACGCGGTGGTCACCCGCATCACGGATCTCCATCTGCGAAAACTAACCGACTACGTCGGGAATTACACGAAATACGTCGCGGCTCGCGATGCCATGCTCGAGCGCCTGCGGACTGCCAAGCGCGAGCAGGACGAAGAGGTTGCGCGGGTGAAGATGTTCGTCGATCGCTTCCGCTACCAGGCCACGAAGGCGGCACAGGTCCAAAGCCGGATCAAAATGCTCGAGAAGGTGGTTCTCATCGAGGTGCCGCCCGAGCGCAAGCGGATCCGCTTCACGTTTCCCTCGTGCGCCAAGAGCGGCCGCTCAGTGCTCGACCTGAAGCACATTCGCAAAGCCTATGGCGGCCTGGCGGTGTTCAACGACGTGAGCCTGCACGTCGAGCGGGGTGACCGCATCGCGCTGCTGGGGCCAAACGGCGCCGGCAAGTCGACGATGATGCGGATGCTGTCTGGCGAAGAACAGCCTGACGCCGGGACGCGGACCGAGGGCCACCAGGTGGTCAGGGAATACTTCGCGCAGGACGAAGCCACGTGCCTCAACCCCGCGCTCACGGTTCACGATACGCTTCAGGCCGCGTCGCCGAACCACATGGTCCCGATGATCCGCAATATCCTCGGCGGCTTTCTCTTTTCTGGAGACGACGTCTACAAGAAGGCTGGCGTGCTATCAGGCGGCGAGCGAACCCGGCTTGCCGTTGCGCGCATGCTGCTTCGCCCGTCGAACATGCTGCTGCTCGACGAACCGACGAACCACCTCGACCTCGACTCGAAGGACGTGTTACTCGAAGCGCTCGAGGACTACGGTGGCACACTGATCTTCGTCTCGCATGATAGGTATTTCGTGGAACGTCTGGCGACAAAGATCGTCGAGATCGGACACGGTCAAGCGGTGGTTTACCCCGGCACTTACGCTGAGTTTCTCTGGCACAAGGAGCACAAGGACCTTCCCCAGGCACCCCCGTCCCAGGGAGCCGTTGGCACTCGCAAGAAGGCCGCCACCCAGCCCGCAACGAAAGCACGACCGGCGCAGACGGCCGGCCGATCTTCCGGGTCGACAGCCCCAACCGGCCGTGAGGATCGCAAGCGGACTGACGCCGAACGCCGTCGAAGGGAGAAAGAGGAGCGCGCCCTGCACAAGCGCATTGCCAACCTGGAGTCCAGGATTGCGGCATGCGAGCAAGAGGTCCGGGAACTGGAGGCGGCGATGACTGTGCCGACGTTCTACGATGACCGAAGCGCCTCGAAGGTGGCTACCGACCGTCACCAGGCGTTAATGTGGGAGGTTGGAGACCTGATGGGTCAATGGGAAGCACTGCAGGCGCACACCTCGACAGGACGCGAAGCGTAGCTCGACACGAGGATAACGATCGAGATTGCAATTCTGTAAGTGGGCTTGCCCAGGACAGGGCTGGTTCAGCTGACCAGTCGCCAGACGACGCCGGCGACTGAGCGAAAGATTCGGCATTTCTTCCGAGATTTCTCGACGGCGACCCGTACGAAATCGCGCGGGAGGTCAGATAGAACTGCGAACCGCCGATGGACCGTGCGCAAGTGGCGACGACGCCGAACAACGAGCCTGCGCGATCATCGGAACCAGACGGGTCGGTACGATCAGGGCGTGGTACTCTTGATCCCGGTCGCCACGGATGTCCTTTCGTCCGCCGCTCTTCTGTCTCTTTGCCTGGCTCGCCGCGCTGGCGGCTACCGCCCCAGCGTCGGCCCAGCTCGAGCAGTCGTTCTTCGCCGCCCTCGAGCACCCGGCCATCCATTACGACTCGCCCGACACCGGAGACGTGGTCACTCAGGTCAACGCTCGCCTCGCGGACGGGCGCATCGCGATCATGGGCGACGATGCTCCCTCGCTTGTCCGATCGGTTCTGAGGGCGTTCGACATCCCCGTCGAATCGCAGATCCTCGTGTTCTCGCGCACGAGCCTACAGGCGACGCGTATCTCGCGCCTGACGCCGCGGACGCTATTCTTCAACGACCGCGTGGCCGTGTCGTGGGTGCAGAGCGGGTTCGTGGAGGTTGCCACGCAGAGCCCCCGGCACGGCGCCGTCTTCTACTCGCTCGCACAGTCTGCTGACGGTGGACCCAGGTTCGTCCGCCGTGCCGAGTGTCTGCGGTGTCACCACTCATACGCGACTGGCGGAATCCCCGGCCTGCTTAACCGGAGTGTGTTCACGGGACAAGACGGGTATCCGCTACGGGAACTGGGTGAATCGTTCATCAATGACCGCACGCCGTTTGAAGAGCGTTGGGGAGGCCGATACGTCACGGGCACGCACGGTACGATGCGACACCGCGGCAACGGCGTCGTGTCAGACCCGGCGCACCCGGAGGCATCCGTGGGCCCTTCGACACTGAATCAGGCGTCGGTGGGACACATCGTGAAACCCGGTGCCACACTCACGCCGTACAGCGACCTGGTGGCACTACTGGTGTTCGACCACCAGATGCACACGTTGAACCTTCTCACCCGCATCGGATGGGAGGCACGCGTGGCCGCTCACGACGGCCTGGCGCCAACGGTGCCACTCGAGGAGATGGCAAGCGAGGTAGCCGACGCGCTGCTTTTCGTCGGTGAAGCACCCCTTCCTGCGCCCATCCGGGGCACGTCCGGCTTCGCCGCGCACTTCGAAGCGCGCGGCCCACGCGATAGCCTCGGTCGGTCGCTGCGACAATTCGACCTCAGGCACCGCCTAATGAAGTTTCCGTGCAGCTACCTCGTCTATAGCGAGGCATTCGACGCGCTACCGGTCGAAGTGCAGCACGCGATCTACGGACGGATGTGGGAGATCCTCTCCGGACAGGCACGCGATCCAAAGTATGCGAGTCTCTCACGCGACGATCGCCAGGCCATCATCGAGATTCTGCGCGAGACGAAAGCAGACCTGCCGGACGAGTTCATGTAGACGCGCTGGCGCCATGCGCCGCCGCTAGCGCGCACGGGGGTGGGCTTTGCGATAGACGTCCAGTAACTGCGTCGCGTTGACGTGCGTATAGCGCTGGGTCGTGGATAGTCTGACGTGCCCGAGCAGTTCCTGGATCGCTCGCAGGTCGGCGCCGCGCTCCAAAAGGTGTGTGGCGAACGAGTGCCGCAACGCATGCGGACTGATGCCAAATCTGGTGCTGCAACTGGACACATAGCGGGCAACGAGCCGCTGCACACTGCGGCCGCTGAGCCTTCCCCCTCTGAAATTGACGAATACAGGCTCCGAGGCGCCGGTTCGCTGCGGACCAATGGTCCGCGACCGCTCCGCCGCGTGCGGCTTCGCGATGAGCACAGCCCGATCCCGGAGCCATGACTGGATGGCATCTGCCGCCGACGTGTTGAAAGGGACCAAGCGCTCCTTGGCGCCCTTTCCCATCACCCTGGCCATGCGAGCACGGAGGTTGAGATCCTCAAGATTGAGACCGACGAGCTCGCTGAGACGCACGCCCGATGCGTAGAACAGCTCGAGGATGGCGCGATCGCGCCGGCCGAGCGGGCTACTGACATCCGGCATGTCGAGCAGCCGAGACATTTCCTCCACGGACAGATGTGCCGGGACCTTCTGCTCACGTTTCGGCGAGACCGCGAGCGCTGACGGGTCGACTTCGACCCACCCCTCCCGCCGCAGGTAGCCGGTGAACGCACGTAGCGCCGAGAGCTTGCGTCCGACCGAAGCTCGCGACTGGCCCTGGCGATGAAGGTCCGCCATGAACCCGCGCACGGTCTGCAGATCTAGATCGGACGGCTCGATGCCGTCCACTCGCTTGTCCAGAGCGTCGGCTGCGTAGGCGAGAAACTGTGAGACGTCGCTCGAGTAGGCGCTCGCCGTATGCGGAGAGAGGTTTTGATTGAGCCTCAAGTAGTCGAGGAATTCGGAGAGCTGCCGCATGTGGACTGAACCGCCTTATCAATCCGCCTTGACGAGCCGGCGCGGAGTCGTGCCCTGTATCCAGAGGCCAAGGGCCGCCAATGCCCTCTCAGAAACTGCCGCCTTGCGATCGGCTCGCCGACGAGGCGCATTGGCCAGCGGCTCCATGATGCCGAACGTGATATTGGTGGGCTGGTAGTTCGCCGCGTTCGCGTGCGCCACGTAGTAGGCCAGCGCGCCGATCGCAGTGGCGCGCGGGGCTGCCGCCGGCTCCCCGCCTTGCGCCAGCGCCGCCGCGTTGCGGCCGGCGATGAGACCGGACGCGGCGGACTCGACATACCCCTCGACTCCGGAAATCTGGCCTGCGAAGAAAAGACCCGGCTGGGTTCGCGTCTGCCATGTCTCTCGCAGCACCGTCGGACCGTTGATGTAGGTGTTCCGATGCACCATGCCGAAGCGCACGAATTCCGCGCTCTCGAGGCCGGGGATCATCCGCAGCACTCGCGCCTGCTCCCCCCACTTGAGCTGCGTCTGGAATCCAACCAGGCTGTAGTGATCGCCAGCCAGATTGTCCTGACGCAACTGCACGACGGCATACGGCGTGCGTCCGGTCACTGGATCCACGAGGCCGACAGGTTTCATGGGACCAAAGCGCAGTGTGTCACGGCCACGATGGGCCATCACTTCGATCGGCAGGCAACCTTCGAAGAACTTCTCCTTGTCGAAGTCGTGAACAGTGGCGGACTCTGCCGACACGACGGCCTCGTAGAAGGCCTCGTAGTCCTGCCGGCTCATCGGACAATTGAGATAGTCGCCACCCCCGTCGTCCACTCCGCATGCCACCGATGGAGTCGTGCCCTCGGCGGCACTTAATCCATGAACCGACCCTCGATCGGCATCTGCCCCCCGGAGGTTTCGGTTCCAGCGAGAGGCCCTGAATACCTTGGAGCGATCGATGCTCTCGGCCAGCACGATGGGGCTGATGGCATCGTAGAAATAGAGGTGCTCGGCTCCGACGAGCGCGGCGATCTCCGCCGACAACAGGGGCGACGTGAGAGGACCGGTGGCAATGACAACCGGCGACGCCTCGCTGGCAGCCGGCACCGCCATGGCCTCCTCGCGCTCAAGTCGAATGAGCGGATGGCTTTCGATGGCCGCCGTCATCATCTCCGCGAAACGTTGGCGGTCAACTGCGAGTGCGGCACCCGCAGGAACGCGACAGGCATCGGCCGCGCGCATGACCAGCGACCCCAGCCGCCGCATTTCTTCTTTGAGCAGTCCCACGGCGTTATCGATCTTGTCTCCGCGGAATGAGTTGGAGCAGACCAGTTCGGCGAGGCGATCTGTCTTGTGCACTGCGGTCGCGCGCACGGGCCGCATCTCGCGAATTGTGACGTGCACGCCGAGCGAGGCGGCCTGCCAGGCGGCTTCACAACCGGCGAGGCCACCGCCGATAACGTGAACCATGAGGATGGCTAGGCGCCAGCGACCTTGGGTGAACGAGCGCCGGTTCGCGCCGCGGCCTTCTTCGCCTTCGGAACCTTCTTCGTCTTTGCGGCCTTCGTAGCCTTCTTCGCCTTCGGAACCTTCTTCGTCTTTGCGGCCTTCGTAGCCTTCTTCGCCTTTGTGGTCTTCTTCGCTTTCGTCGCAGGCTTCCGTCGGGCCGACGGTCCCGCGTCTCGGCGGGCGGCGAGCAACTCTTGCGCTTGCTCCAGAGTCAACGTGGCGGGATCGCTTCCCTTTGGGATTGACGCGTTCGTGGTGCCGTCAGTCACGTAGGGGCCGTAGCGCCCGGCCAGTAACTTAAGCGGCGGCGCTCCTTCCACCGCGAGCTCGCGCAATACGGATTTCTTGGCGGTCTGCCGCCCACGCGACTGCTTCGGCGCTCTGAGCAGCGCCAGGGCCGCGTCCAGAGAGATCGTGAAGACATCCGTCTCGGCTTCAAGCGAGCGGAACTCGTCGTTGTGTTTGACGTATGGCCCGAACCGCCCGAAGTTGGCGAGGATTGGCTGGCCATCGTCAGGGTGCTGGCCCACCACGCGCGGCAGCGCCAGCAGCGTCAGCGCCTCGTCCAAGGTCACGGTCGCTTCGGTGATGCCGGCCTGGAGCGACGCGCGCCGCGGTTTCTCCGCCTTCCGATCTTCCGGCGTCTCTCCCAGCTGGACATACCAGCCAAAGCGGCCGTTCATGACGTACACCGGCTGGCCGGTGGCCGGGTCCGCCCCCAGCGTACGGGGACCTTCCGCCTTGGCCCGCACGAACTCCATCGCCTTCTCGATCGTGAGATCGGCCGGCGCCATGTCGTCGGGCAACGAGGCGGTGCGACCGCGACCACCTTCACCTACCTGCAGGAAGGGACCGAACCGCCCGACGCGCACTCGCACCATCTCTCCGCTCTCGACGTCGATATCGAGGTCGAGCACCGGATAGTCGGCCTTCTCGGATCCCTCTTCGACCGCCGGGAGGAGACCCCGGTGCTTCGGGTCCCCGTAATAGAACTCTCGGAGAAAGCCCACCCACTCGCGTTCTCCACGAGAGATCTCGTCGAGGTCTTCCTCCATCTCGGCCGTGAAGCCCACGTCCACGAAGTCGCTGAAGTGCTCGCGCAGCAACTTTGTCACGGCGAAAGCCGTGAAGCTTGGCACGAGTGCCTTGCTTTGGCGGAACACGTAGCCACGCCGGACGATTGTTGCGATCGTCGGTGCGTACGTCGATGGCCGGCCAATGCCGAGTCGCTCGAGCTCCTTGATCAGGGACGCCTCGGTGAACCGCGCTGGCGGAGATGTTTCATGGCGTTTCGGCTGCACGTCGACGAGTACAACGTGGGTCCCCTGGCGGGCGACCGCTTCGCCGACGATCATCTGCGGAAGAATCGCCTCCCGTTCCTCCAGTTCTGCCGCCGGGTCGTCGCTGCCTTCCACATACGCACGACGAAACCCGGAAAATTCTATTGCCTTTCCACTCGACGTCAGCACCGCCGTCTCTCCGTCCGGGCCAGCGACCGAGAACTCCACCGACGTGCGCAGGACGCGAGCGTCCACCATCTGTGACGCCATCGTGCGCTTCCAGACCAACTCGTAGAGACGCAGGTCGTCGGCACTCAGCACGCCCTCGAGCCGGCTGGGGGCAAGTCGGAAGTCGGTGGGCCGAACGGCCTCGTGCGCCTCCTGCGCGTTCTTGACCTTGGTCTGATACCGGCGAGGGCCGTTGTAGTACTCACCACCGAACATCTCTCCGATCACGCGGGCGGATTCCCCCATGGCCTTGTCACTCAGCGTTGTCGAGTCCGTGCGGTGGTAGGTGATAAGACCTTCCATCTCGCCGTTGCCGATGTCGAGTCCCTGAAACAAGCGCTGCGCAGTCTGCATGGTCCGCTCGGCGGAGAACCCGAGTTTTCTGCCAGCCTCTTGCGTGAGTGTGGAGGTGGTGAAGGGTGGCGCTGGTCGTTCCACCCCGGCTTTCTGCTCGGCGGATGTAACGGTCCAGGGACCACCCTCGATGGAGGTGAGGATGCGAGCGGCGGCCTCCTGGTCGAGCAGGCGGACCTTGGTGTTCTTGAGCTGACCGTTCCGCTGGTCGAGATCCTTTCCGGTCGCCACCCGCTCATCGCCGAGGCGGGCAAGTGTAGCCGCGAAGGTGCGCCCGTCTCCGAGGAGGGTCGCCTCCAAGTCCCAGTAGACGCCGGCTCGAAAGGCGCGTCGGTCCTCTTCGCGCTCGACGATGATCCGCACGGCAACGCTCTGCACTCTGCCAGCGCTCAAGCCAGTCTGGACCTTCTTCCACAGGACCGGCGACAGCGTGTAGCCGTAGAGCCGATCCAGGATGCGTCGACTCTCTTGCGCCCGGACCAGATTGTCGTCCACCTCCGAAGGGTTCCGCAGGGCCTCGTTGACCGCCTCCTCGGTGATCTCGTGAAACACGATACGACGCACCGGCACCTTCGGCTTCAGCACTTCCCTCAGGTGCCAGCTGATCGACTCGCCCTCGCGGTCTGGGTCCGTTGCGAGCAGTAGTTCCGACGCGCCCTTGACGGCGCTCCTGAGGTGCGCCACCTGCTTCTTCTTGCTGTCAGGCACCACGTAATAGGGCGTGAACTCGGCGTCCACGTCCACACCAAGACGACCCCACCCCTTTGGCTTGATTTCCTTGGGCACGTCGGCCGCCGACTCCGGCAAATCGCGAATATGGCCAAAGCTCGCCTCAACGCGATACTTGGTGCCAAGGAAGCGCCCGAGCGTCTTCGCCTTGGCCGGAGACTCAACGATAATCAGCGGTTTTGCCATAAGTGCCTATCCCGTATAGCACGTTCAGCGGGAACGCATGAAACGATCGCCTCCAGCTCGCCCCACCAATTGACACAGTTCGAGGTCCAGTAAACGGGGCAACAGGCGGCGCTGTCGAGTCCAGACGCCTGGCTAAGCGCGTCGAGAGCCTAAGCCTGCCAAGGCTCCATGAGCTTGCGAACAGGATCAGTGTAACTAATTCATTCGAAAGCCTTTGTGTCGACGCCAGAGCTGCTGACATCACCGTTCGGCATCCCGAGTTCCTCAAGGATATCGTCCGCTGCCTTCGGCCACCTCCAGCACGACGACTGGCCTGGAGAGGCCGCTGGTCAGACAGTTTCGAAGCGAAAAGTGATAGGTACGCGGCGATGTCTCTGGCGGATATTCGCTCAACAGGACACCACTTCCGGCAATCTCGTGGGCCAATGCCGTGTACTCGAGTGGGTAGGTCACATCCAACCCCGACCCGAGGATCGCTACCGTGAGCCAGGCTATCATGGCTCCTCTGTGAACGACTGAGTCCACACCACGAGCGAGATCGCTCACGACCAAAACTCCTCAAGCTGCGAGAGCCTCGCCTAGACGAGCGGCCATTTTACGTGCGACGGTGGACACCGCCCTGGAACCGACCACCGCCACCGCCGGCCGTGTAGGCGCGTCGAGATGGCCTCGATACCAGAGCACGGACGGAGAGTCTCCCAGGGGCAAGAGCGGGATGGAAAATCGTGGATCGCCCCAAGTCGTCCAGTGGATCCCCTGCGAGCCAGCCAGATCTCGAGCGCGCCTGGCGGCGTCGAGAAACGGATGCACACGCGCCGAGAGCTCGGGGTCACCCGCCTGGATACGTGATGTGAGCCCAACGCGGGATAAGCGAGGAAAGGGCAAGCAAGAGGTCGGATGTCATATGGCACTGCACGTGGACACGTGCGTGTACCCGACCCTGTCCTGATTATGGACATTCGCCTTCCTGCCGCAACGCAGGAAGAGGACGATTGCCGGGCTTTCGGATCCTCGCAGCATGAATCATGGCCGGTTTCAGGTGGCTCTTGTGCCGGTCAGTCGTGATACGTGCCTTGCTCTAGGTCCCGTTGAAGGCGGGCAATTAGCTTGCACCTCGGCTGGAGCGCTGACTATAGTCAGGAATCTGGTTCATCAGCATGACACTTCGAGCCCTACTCACTCTCGCGGTCCTTTGCACCTCCTTGACAACACCGGCACTGGCCGACGATCGGACGGATGCTAGGCGTCAGGTTAAGTTCGGGATCGAGGTCGCCGGACACGGCCTGTGGAACGAGGCCATCTACCGCTGGGAACGGGCAGTGGAGATCGACCCTACGTATGCCCAGGCCTACAATAATCTGGGTGTCGCGTACGAGCAGGCGGGCGATATGGACAAGGCGGCCGGCGCGTACAAGAAGGCGCTTGCGCTGGAGCCCAATAATCAGTCGGTCCGAGAGAACTACGAACTCTTCGAGGAAATCAATGAACGCACGAGTGCTGCTGACGACGACTAGCGCCATCATCGCGCTGACGTTCGCGGCGTGCGGGGGCGGCGGCATCTACGAACTTCCGATCGAGACGCCCATCCGGCCTAAGCTCGACGTCTCGGCGTTCCAACGCGTTTTCGTCGCGGGTTTCCTGTCGGGCGGCAGCGACGAGGTGGACGGCAACGTGGAAACCGTACGACTACTGCGGAGCCAGTTGCGCGGCAAGTCGCAGTTGCGCGTCATCGATGCGGATGCGCTTCCGTTGCTGCAGCTCGCGGCGACGCCAGGAGCTTCTGTCGGGAGCGCTGGGGGCTCGGTCGATCCCGACCCGGCCGAGTTCGAGGACGCCGTCATCAACGACGACGAAGACCTTGAGGCCCACGCCCACATCTTCAGCGATGTCGCCTACTGGAAACGGATCGGCGAAGAGTACCAGAACCCGCTCATCGTCACGGGGTCGGTCATGTTCACGCCCCACCAGCGCCAGGGCTTTGTACAGCGGGAGGAAGAGGTCTACGACACGTTCGGCCGCCGCAATGTAGTGCCGATTCGGACCTTTCAGGAGCGAAAGGGCTTCATTCTTAAACCGAAATTCATCTTCATCGACGGGCGCACAGGGACGACGCTGTACTCCGAGTCGTTCCGCGAAGAGGTGCTCTACCAGGCGAATCAGGTAACCCCCGCTCTCTCGTCCTACTTCGAGCTCATGGAACGGCTCATTCCGAGCTTCCTGGGTGCGCTGAGTAGCCAATCAATCAGGGGCACAAGGGTGCTCCTGAATTAGCCTGCCGGTCAGAGCCAACCCGAGACCTTTTGACGACCGGGCGCTGCTCCGCTACACTAGCTTCTTTCTCCAGGCCTCAGAAGGCCTACCTGCTGCCGGGCTCGACCAACTGGTCTGCCAGTATTCCTCAGGAGCACACACAGGTGTTTGCCATCATTCAGACACGCGGTCGTCAGGTGCGCGTCTCGCCAGGTGTCATCGTCGAAGTGGACGGTACCGTTGGCACTCCAGGCGAAACGATTACGTTCGACCAGGTCCTCCTGGTGCAAAAGGACGCTGGCGAGGTGGTGGCCGGAGCCCCCTACGTGGCCAACGCCAAGGTCGTGGGTGAAGTCGCAGGAGAGACGCGAGGACCAAAAATCAGGGTCTTCAAGAAGAAACGCCGAAAGGGCTTCCGCAAGACGCGCGGCCACCGCAGCACGTTCACCAGCGTCCGGATCACGGAGATTCAGGCGTAGGCCTGGGCGGACACACCCGCAAGCGAGTGCACAATGGCACACAAAAAAGGTCAGGGCAGCTCCAGAAACGGTCGCGACAGTAACTCCCAGCGGCTGGGCGTCAAGCGACACGACGGCAATGTCGTAACGGGTGGGTCCATTCTTATCCGGCAGCGCGGGCGGCGGTTCTCGCCAGGGCTCAACGTGGGCCTTGGGAAGGACGATACGCTCTTCGCAAAGATCGCCGGCAAGGTACGATTCGAAGATCACGGCTCCCGCGGCCGGAAGATCAGCATCATTCCGGTCGAGTAAGTCCCCCCTCCTGACTCCGTGTTCGTCGACGAAGTAGACATCCACGTGACCGCCGGAGACGGTGGCCGCGGTTGTCTGAGTTTCCGTCGGGAGAAGTTCATCCCGCGTGGCGGCCCAGACGGCGGCGACGGCGGCGCTGGCGGCTCGGTGTTCGTAGTCGCCACCCCCACCAAGAACACCCTCGTCGACTTTCGCTTCCACCCGGAGTTCGAGGCGAGCCGCGGCCGGCATGGGCAGGGACGCAACAAGACTGGCCAATCCGGAAAGGACCTGGAGATCGGCGTGCCGATCGGCACGCTCGTCCTAAAAAAGGACGCCGAGTCAGCAGACCTCGAGTTGATGGCCGATCTCGCCGAGGAGGGCCAGCGTCTGCTCGTTGCCAACGGCGGGCGGGGCGGTCGCGGCAACGCACAGTTTGCCACGTCGACCAACCGCGCCCCTCGGCGCGTCCAGCCAGGCGAGACCGGCGAGGAGATCTATCTCAGCCTGCATTTAAAGCTCCTCGCCGACGTAGGCCTGGTGGGCTTTCCCAACGCCGGCAAATCCACGCTCATCGCGCGCGTGTCGGCAGCGCGCCCAAAGATCGCGAACTATCCGTTCACGACGCTCTCACCAAACCTCGGCGTAGTCGCGCTCAGCGACGACCGCAGCTTTGTGCTCGCGGACATCCCTGGAATCATCGAAGGCGCTCACACTGGTCACGGGCTGGGCCATCGGTTCCTCAAGCACCTCGAACGGACCAAGGTCCTCCTTCATCTCGTTGATATCTCAGGGGCATCTGGCCGCGATCCCGTGGAGGACTTTGACACCATCCAGCGCGAACTCCTGCTCTTCGACGAAGGGCTAGCTGCGAAACCTCAGATCGTGGTGGCCAACAAGATCGACGCGCTCGATGAACCGGCTCGTGTCGTCGCACTCGAGCGTCATGCGCGGGCGGCCGGGTTTGAAGTGCTCCGTGTATCGGGAGTCACCGGG
>Ga0302135_10000600_pt1 | contig 21742 bp, 23 predicted proteins | sample CBN3_surface_MG_FD_203119 | JGI IMG/M metagenome (GOLD analysis project Ga0302135, IMG submission 203119) | Marine microbial communities from Western Arctic Ocean, Canada - CBN3_32.1 | ecosystem: Environmental > Aquatic > Marine > Oceanic | place: Canada: Western Arctic Ocean | collected...
CCGGGGGGGCGGGCGCCCGCGGGCGGGGGGCGCCACGCCAGTTTCGGTGGAAGGCGGGCCCGCGCCCTCGCCGCCGGACTCCGCGACGTCAAACAGCGAGAGACTGGATTGTCGTGAAGAAGACTTGGCCAACGACTCCTCGAGCTACCGGGACAAAGTCGAGCCACTGCAGACGAGGTCGTGGTCGTCGCTAGTATTCATGCGTTCCCCTGCCGCTACAGCTGCAACATCTTGCCCGGGTTCATCAGGTTATCGGGATCGAGCGCGCGCTTGATGGACTTCATGACCTCGAGCGCTTCGCCATGCTCCTCGGCTAAGTAGTCCATCTTACCCAGACCGACGCCGTGTTCGCCGGTGCAGGTCCCCCCCATCGCGAGGGCGCGGTGAACGAGATTAGCATTGAGTCTCTCGGCTTCGGCCATTTCGCCGGCATCGCGTGGATCGATCACGAAGAGCACATGGAAGTTCCCATCCCCGACGTGACCGACGATCGGGGCGGTCAGCGACGAGGCGCGCAACTCACGTCTCGTCTCGACGAGGCATTCGGCCAGGAGCGAAATAGGCACACATACGTCCGTCACCCACATCTTGCTACCTGGCCTGAGCGCGAGCGCCGAATTATGCACGTTGTGGCGAGCGTGCCACAGGCGCGCGCGATCCTCCGGGGTGGCCGCCCACTGGAAAGCGGCGCCGCCTTGTTCGGCGGCGATCTCCTGGACGAGTTCCGCCTGCTCGGCCACGGCGCGATCACTCACACCGTGAAACTCGAAGAAGAGGGTCGGCTGCAGCGGGTAGTCGAGCTTCGAATACCGGTTGACCGCATCGATCTGTAGCTCGTCGAGCAGTTCGATGCGCGCCACGGGCACGCCGAGCTGCATGGTCGTGATCACGGTGTGCACGGCACCTTCAAGGGTTGGAAACGGACAAATGGCCGCGGCGATGCCGTCCGGCAGCCCGAACAGCCGAAGAGTGACCTCGGCAATGACACCGAGCGTGCCTTCGGCGCCCACGAAGAGGCGCGTCAGGTCGTACCCGGCGGCTGACTTCCTGGCCCGGCCGCCCGTGTGAATGACTCGGCCATCGGCCAGCACCACGGTGAGGCCAAGCACCACCTCACGCATGGTGCCGTAGCGCACCGTCGTGGTACCCGATGCGCGCGTGGACGCCATTCCGCCGATGGTCGCGTCGGCTCCAGGATCCACCCAGAAGTCGGCACCCTGACTCTGCAGACTGCGGCTCAGCTGACTCCGTGTGACCCCCGCCTGCACCGTGGCGTCGAGGTCCTCCACGCTGACGCGAAGAATACGGTTCATGCGGGTCATGTCGAGCGACACGCCACCCGACGTCGCGCAGACGTGCCCCTCAAGTGAGGAACCAGCACCGAAGGGCACGATCGGGGCCGACACACGAGCCGCCGCCAGCACCACGGCCCGCACCTCTTCCGTACTTTCCGGAAAGGCAACGACATCCGGCTCGCCTGCCGCGTGCCACGATTCGCCATGACTGTGGTGCTCGCGCTGCGACGCTCCGGTCGAAGCACGCTCGCCGAGCAGGGCGCGCAACTCGGCGATCAGTTGCTCTCGAGCTCCGGTCGACAGGACAGAGGGCACGAAGGGATTGTATTATTTGACGTGCTGGTCCGCACATTCCCGCGGTCGGCCAACTCTATACATTCCTTCCAAAGGACACCCTACATGATGGTTTACGGCGCCAAGGACTTGGCCCGCGCGTTTCGCACGGTTCGCACGAACACGCTGAAGATCGCCGAGGAGATTCCGGAGGACAAATACGGCTTCTCTCCGGCACCCGGCGCCCGCACCGTGGCGCAAACGCTCGTGCACATCGCGGTCAACCGCCGCATTCATCAGGGCCTGCAAAGCGAGAAGGACCCGACCCGTCTGGGAGCGAACTTCACCGCCCTCATCAGCGAGGTAATGGCCGAGGAGCAGAAGCCGCGCAACAAGGCCGAGGTCGTGGCACTGCTGAGATCGGAAGCCGACGCGTTCACGACATGGCTCGACGGGCTAGACGACGCATTCCTCGGGGAACTGGTGACCCTGCCGCCGGGCAGCGACCCGCCGGCCAAGGCGCGCCTCGAGATGCTGCTGAGCCCAAAGGAGCACGAGATGCACCATCGGGGGCAGTTGATGGTGGTTGAACGTCTCCTCGGCATCACCCCTCACTTGACCCGTGCGCAGCAGGAACGTCTGGCGGCGCAGGCCAAGGCGTAGCCGACACAGGGGCCGGGATGTTTTCGCCGAAGACTATCTCGTTCCTCCGAAACCTCAAGCGGAACAACGACCGTGAGTGGTTCCGCGGGCACAAGGTTGAGTACGAGCAACACGTGAGGACGCCGATCGTGGCGCTCCTCGCGCGGCTCGACGAGGATTTTCAGACCTTCGCCCCGGAGCTCATCGCGCATCCATCGGTGTCCCTGTTCCGCATCTACCGCGACACGCGGTTCAGCGCCAACAAGTCGCCGCTCAAAACACAGATCGGAGCGTATTTTCCGCATCGGGTCATGCGCAAGCGCGGAGCAGGGCTCTACATCGAAGTGGGCCCAGACCGCGTCTACATCGGCGGCGGACTCTACGTGCCCAACACCGCGGACCTGCAGGCGATACGCGAGCATGTTGCCTCGCATCACACCCGGCTACGGCGAATCGTCAACAGCGCCGGCTTCCGCCGCGCCGTCGGGGAACTTCAAGGCAATCAGCTGCAGCGGGTGCCCCGTGGCTTTCCCAAGGACCACCCGGCGGCGGACTATCTGCGGTTCCGACAGTTTCTGGCCGGCACCGAGCGTCCCGCCGCCTTTGCGTATAACCCTGGTTTCTACCGAGAACTCCTCGCTGTATTCCGCCAGGTAGCGCCGCTCATCCAGTTCCTCAACCAGCCGCTGACATCAACGTAGCAGCCCGTGGTCAAAATCCGTGTCGCACCGAGACGAGTGAGGCGCCTTACGAACAAGGCGGGACGAGCGAGTATCCTGCCTGTATTCGACCGAGCAGCAACGCCGTGCACAAGGATGCATCGCTCGTCGAATGCAGCGGGGCCTCAACCACGGGCTGTTAGAGCATGACGCGGAACCCCCAGTCGGAGTACGGCGCGCGCCTCCAGGCGCGGCGTCACGAGCACCGAAAACTCGAGACCAGCGACGCGCGCCTCGGCCACGGGCGCCTCGCCGTGTTCGGCGTCGGACTTCTGGTCGCATGGCTCGCGTTCGTGTCAAAGGCTTTACACCCGGGGGCACTCGCCGCCCTTGTCATCGCATTCGTGGCGCTCGCCTGGCATCACGCGGTCGTGATCCGACGCCGCGACGCAGCGATGAGGGCGGCCGCTTTCTACGAGCGCGGTCTCGCCCGCCTCGACGACCGGTGGGCCGGCGGCGGCGAATCGGGCGAACGGCTTCGAGTCGACGGTCATCCCTATGCGGACGATCTCGACCTCTTTGGCGAGGGGTCGCTCTTCGAGCTCCTCTCGGTGGCACGAACGCAGGCGGGCGAGGAAACGCTGGCGGCCTGGCTCACCCACGCGGCGGAGCCAGACGAGGTGAAGGCGCGGCAGAGGGCGGTAAGGGAGATGGTCCCGCTACTGGACCTGCGGGAATCACTGGCGATGGCGGGAGCCGACGTGAGCGCCAGTGTGCTGTCCGAGGCGCTCACAGCTTGGGCCGGTGCCCCGCGCCGGCTTGCCGGTTGGGCGGCCCCGGTCGCGTGGACCCTGTCGGTCTCCACGGTAGCAGCACTCGGCTGGTGGATTGCCGGCGGCCCGGGCTTTCCCCTGCTCGCGACGATCGCAATGGAGCTCGTCTTCACAAGACTAGTGCAGGGCGATGTGACCCAGGTCCTCCATGGGTCGGGCCGACCCGTTCGAGATCTCGACGTCCTGGCACACGCTCTCGAACGCCTGGAGCGTGTGCGATTCGACTCGCCTCGGCTTGTCCGTGCGTGCGCCCCGGTAGTCGAAGACGGCGCCGCCTCCACGGCGATTCGCCGCTTGCACCGACTCTCCGAAATGCACGACTGGCAGCACAACATCGTGTTCGCCCCGCTGGCAGCGCTGCTGCTCTGGGGGCCGCATCTGGCGTGCGCCATCGAGCGATGGCGCGCGCGGCACGGCGCGCGCATTGCGGCGTGGCTCGCCGCCGTCGGCGAGATCGAAGCGTTCAGCTCCCTGGCGACCTATTCGTACGAGCGCCCCGCGGACCCATTTCCCGAGGTCGTCCCCGGACCGGGGATGTTCGAGGCGACCGGCCTGGGCCACCCGCTGCTACCAGCGGCGAGGATGATGCGCAACGACGTCCGGCTCTCCGGCGAGCTTCGCATGCTGGTGGTGAGCGGTTCGAACATGTCGGGCAAGAGCACGCTCCTGCGGACCGTGGGCATCAACGCGGTGCTGGCGCTTGCGGGGGCGCCTGTGCGCGCCGCGCACCTCCGACTCTCGCCGGTCGCAGTTGGCGCCACGCTCACGATCCAGGATTCGCTGCAGGAGGGTCGATCCCGGTTCTACGCGGAGATCACACGGCTTAAACTGGTCGCCGACCTCACGCGTGGACCCGTGCCGGTGCTCTTCCTGCTTGACGAACTCTTCCATGGCACCAACTCGCACGACCGGCTGCTCGGCGCTACGGGTGTGTTGCGGAGTCTCTCCGACGCCGGCGCCATCGGCCTCGTCACGACCCATGATCTGGCGTTGACGGCCGTGGCTAACGAGCTGGCGCCTCGGGCCGCGAACGTGCACTTCGAGGATCACTTCGAGGGCGGTGAGATGTCCTTCGACTACACGATGCGGAATGGGCCGGTTACCCACAGTAACGCGCTCGCGCTGATGCGCGCCGTCGGGCTGGATGTGCCAGGCACGCCTCAACCGCCCGGCACGGCCTGAACGCCGACATCGCGCGATCGACGCGCACGCGCCTCACGACTGGAGCGCCCGCCGATCAACTTTGCCCTGCACCGTGCGCGGCAGCGCGTCGAGAAATACCACGTCGCGTGGGTGGGCATGCGGTTCCAGACGGGCCCGCACGAACTCGCGAAGCTCCTCCGCCAGATTGCTTCCCGGGTCCACCGCGACTACGAACGCCCGCGGACGGACGAGACCGTCGGCGTCCTTCACGCCCACGACGGCGGCATCGTGGACTCGTGGATGCGCGAGCAGGCAGTCCTCCACGGATCTGGGAGCGACCCACCTGCCGTTCACTTTCAGCATGTCGTCGACCCGCCCCCGGTAGGCAAACGTGCCGTCGCCATTTCGGCACAGCATGTCACCCGCAACGCACCATTCGCCGCGGAACACCCGGGCATTCTCGTCTGGGCGTTGCCAGTAGCCGCTCGCGCGCGAGTCGCCACGCACCCACAACTCTCCCGTCTCGCCCGTTGACACGTCACGACCTCGCGCGTCGCACAGACGCACGTCGTAGCCCGGAAGGACACGGCCAATCGCGCCGCGTGTCACCTCACCAGGTCGGTTGCTGATGAAGATGTGGCACATTTCGGTCATTCCGAGGCCGTCGAGAAGTTCGGTCTGAAAGGATTCGGTCCACCGCTCCTGCAAACGTGTGGGAAGCGCCTCGCCCGCGGACGTCGTGACGCGCAGGCAGGAGAGATCCTGGCGAACGGCCTCTGAATGCGACACCATCTGGCGGATCATCGCCGGGGTGTTGATCAGGACAGTGGGCCGATGACGCCGTATCCGCTCAAAGAGGGCGTCGGCGGTCGAGCGCCCAGGGAACAGGATGCATGATGCGCCGACCGCGAACGGAAACAGCAGGTTCGCACCGGCGGCGTAGCCGAAGAACAGCTTTGGCACCGCGAGCGTGACGTCGTTCTCAGTGAGCCCGAGCACGCCCGCACCGTACGCCTCCGAGGCCACCGTAAACGCGCGATGGGAATGCCTCACGGCTTTCGGCCGGCCCGTGGTTCCGCTGCTGAACTGCCAGATGGCATCGTCGTCCGGACCAGACGCAAACACCTCCACGCGCCCGGCATGGGCCGGGCTAGTTTGGTGCGCCGAGTCCCCGGATGAATAGATGCGGCGCCGAGCCCCACCTTCCACCCACGTGCGACATTCGGCCACACGATCGGCCGACACGAACATCGCTGTCGCGCCTGTGTCATCGGCGAGGAAGCGCAGCAGATCTGCCGACAGATCGGGATTGGCCATGACGGCCACCGCTCCACGGCGAAGCACGCCGAAAAGTGCCCCGACGAGCTCCACTCCGTCGGGCAGCGCCAAGAACACGCGCTCTCCTGGCTTCACATCGTCGGCGGCAAGTCTCGCGGCACAGCGGGCAGAGACACCGGCGACGTCGGAGTAGGTGAACGCTCGATCATCGGCCTGAATCGCCGGGCGGTGCCCACGGCCTTCGGCGATGTGCGCGTCGAGGAATGGCACGCAGATATTCATCGGGGCTCCTGGTGAACCTCATCTCAGCGAACGCAGCAAAGGATTCGCCGATACAGGCCACTAGATTAGACTCGAAGCCAGCCATGGCTGTGCATACCCTTGCCTCGCTCGCCTGGACCGCAGTCCGCGACCTCGCGGGACCCGGCACCGTCGCGGTGCTCCCCACCGGAGCCATCGAAGCACACGGCCCGCACTTGCCGCTCGGGACCGACGTGATCATCGCGGAGGCGATGGCGGGGCGTGGCGCGGAACGTCTGTCCGCGTGCGGCCTCGAGGCACTCGTCCTGCCCGCGCTCACCTTCGCGCCCGCGCCGTTTGCCGCTGCGTTTCCCGGCACGATACATATTCGCCCAGACGCCACAACGAGCGTGATCACAGGCATCGCGCAAAGCCTCGCCGAGCACGGCATCACGATGCTGGCGATCGCCAACGCACACCACGACCCCGCGCACGTCGAAGCGATCCAATCCGCCGTGGCCGGGGCTGGACGTTACGGCTGCACGCTCGTCTTTCCTGACCTGACGCGCCGGCGATGGTCCGAGCGGCTGACGCCCGAGTTCAAGAGCGGCAGCCACGCGGGGCGCTATGAGGGCTCGGCAATACTGGCCGTACGCCCAGACCTGGCAAACGTCACCCTGATGCGGAACCTCGAGCCCAATATTCGCTCACTCGTCGACGCGGTTCGTGCAGGCCACCACACGTTCGCCGATGCCGGGGGACCTGACGCCTACTTCGGCTCACCGGCCGAGGCCACCGCCGAAGAAGGTCAAGCGATCATCGAAACCCTCGGCGCGATCGTCGAGGAAGCGGTTCTCGAAGCGATCGGACAATGACGGCGCCTGTCGTCGTAAACCCGGCACGACTTGGACAACCCGTGGGGTTTTCTCACGGTGTCATGACACCCGCAGGCGTACGGCTACTCTTCGTGGCCGGACAGACGGCCGCCAATGCCACCGGCGCAGTGGAACACTCCGAATTCCCACACCAGTTCGACCGAGCACTCGCCAACACGCTTGCCGTCGTTCGGGAGGCAGGCGGCGAACCCACCGCGGTCGCGCGCATGACGCTCTACGTCACCGACATGGACGCCTATCGTTCGGCCCGCGTGAGCCTCAGCGAGATCTGGCGACGCCACATGGGCTCACATTACCCGGCCATGACAGTGGTGCAGGTGAGCGGCCTGGTGGAAGAGCTCGCTGTCGTGGAGATCGAGGCGACGGTGGCACTGCCGTGATCAGTCCTGTGTCATTTTCGTGCACCGTGGACGCAGACAGCCGTGTGGCGACGGTGACACTTAACCGTCCAGAACGTCTCAACGCACTGACCTTCGATGTGTACGCCGAGCTGCGCGACCTCTTCCTTCAGGCCGGCTCCGATACCGACGTGCGGGCGATCGTGATCACGGGCGCGGGCCGGAGCTTCTGTTCCGGGGGCGACATCGAGGAGATCGTGGGGCCGCTGCTGGCGCTCGATCACGCGGGCCGCCTGGATTTCACACGACTCACCTGCGACCTGGTCCGCGCCATTCGTGCCTGCCCTCGCCCGGTCGTAGCTGCCGTGAACGGCGCGGCGGCGGGAGCGGGTGCGGTGATCGCCGCCGCGTGCGACCTGCGCGTGGCAAGCGCCTCCTCCCGCATCGCCTTTCTCTTCACGAGGATCGGACTCTCGGGAGCTGACATGGGGGCGGCCTGGCTGCTGCCCCGGCTGGTCGGCTTCGGCCGCGCATCGGAATTGCTGCTGACGGGTGCCTTCGTCGATGCTGCGGAGGCGCTGCGAATCGGCCTGGTGAACCGAGTACTTCCCGACGACGACATGCTGGGCGCGGCCAAGACACTGGCGGCGGAGCTGGCACAACGGCCCGTGCGCGCGATCGAAAAGACGAAGGCCGCCCTTGAGCAGGAAGCGGCGATGGCTTTTGGCGCCGCACTCGACGCCGAAGCGAAGGTTCAGGCGACGCTCATGGGCACGCCCGACTTCCGCGAGGCCTACGAGGCATTCGTCGCGCGGCGCCCGCCGAGGTTCGCATAGTGGCGCACGGGGTTGCGAGGATCGTGGGCGTCGAGGCCATCGCCGCGTTCCTCGAACCCTCGCATGTCGCACTTGCCGCCCGCCTCGCCGACATCCGCGATCGCCACTTCTCGTCGCCCGATCCGGAAGGCGATGACGACGCGCGCAGACGCGCCCGCGAGAGCCTCGCGCTTCTGGGCACCGAAGACCTGCTGAGCCCGGCTGCCGGCGGCGACCTTCGCGCGCTGTGCCTGACACGTGAGGCGCTAGCGTTCGGCAGCCCATTGGTTGATTCGGTGGTCGCGGTGCAGGCGCTCGCAGCCACGACGATCCGGCTGGCCGGACGAGGCGATCAGCTCCACTGGGTCGAGGACATGACGCGGGGGCGCATGCTGGGCGCGTTTGCGATGAGTGAGCCTGGCGCGGGCTCCGATGTGGCAGCGATTCAGACCTCCGCCCGCCGCGATGGCGACGACTGGGTCCTCGACGGCGAAAAACACCTCATCACGAACGCTGGGATCGCCGACCTGTACGTCACATTCGCCGTCACACACCCAGGCGCCGGCAGCAGCGGCCTTAGTGTCTTTCTGGTGCCGGCTGACGCGCCTGGCCTCGGCATCATCGCCCAGCGGACGTCGGTCGCGCACCCACTCGGCCGGGTCAGCTTTTCCGGCTGCCGCCTTCCAGGCGAGGCGCTCCTCGGCGAGGTCGACAACGGATTCAGGATCGGAATGATGACTCTCGATCGGATTCGGCCATCGGTCGGAGCCTCGGCATGCGGGATGGCGGCCAGGGCCCTCGTCGCGAGCCTAGAGCACGCGGCGATTCCCCGCCTCTCCGGCGGTACCGTCGGCGATCTCGGCCTCATCCGCGAGAAACTCGGGCGCATGGCCACCGACTTCGAGGCGGCGCGACTACTCACCTATCGAGCGGCATGGCTGGGCGACCGCGACGGTGGCCGGATCACAGTCGAGGCTGCCATGGCCAAGAGTTTCGCCACCGAGACTGCGCAGCACGTCGTGGACGACGCCGTGCAAATCGCCGGCGGGGTCGGCCTGCTCGCCGGCCACCCGGCCGAACGGCTCTACCGTGCCGTGCGCGCTGCCCGCATCTACGAAGGCACGACGGAAATCCAGCGGCTCATCGTCGCCGGAGCGTTGCTGGGCCGACACCGCGCCGACTGATATCTGAGATGCGGATCGTCTGCGTCGGCGGCGGACCCGGTGGCCTCTTGTTTTCACTCCTGACGAAGCGGGCCGACCCGCACAGCGAGGTCACGGTCATCGAACGCGACGGCTCCGGCGATGCCGCCGGTCTTGGTATCGTCCTCTCCGACACCGCCCTCTCGTTGGTGAGGGAGTGGGACCCTCGCGTCCACTACGCCCTCACGCCACACCTGGTGGGCTGGACAGACATCGAAGTGGACCGATCGGGAATCGTGGTCCGATCCACGGGCCATGGCTTCTCCGGCGTGAAGCGAGCGGTACTCCTGAACGCGCTCCGGACCGAGGCACGCGCGGCCGGCGTCCACCTCGACTCCGGGCGCGAGATCACCTCCCTTGCCTCGCTCGGCGACGCCGAACTCATCGTCGCTTCGGACGGCGCTGGCAGCACTGTGCGCGCGCTGCTCGGCGAGCACGTGACGGTCACGACCGACACGCGACCGAATCGCTTCATCTGGCTAGGCACCGGCAGGGTCTTCGACACATTCCGCTTCGTGTTCCGTGAGGACTCACACGGCCTGTGGCGCGCTCACGCCTACCCGCACGCGTCGAACGCCTCCACCGTCATAGTCGAGTGCACTGAGCACTGCTGGCGAGCAGCGGGCATGGATACCGCATCTCTGCCAGAGGCAGCCGCGTTTCTTTCTCACCTGTTCGCCGACGTGCTCGACGGACACTCCCTCGAAGCGGGAGCGGGTCGCTGGCAGCGTTTCTCGACAACATGCGTCGCGCCTTGGACAGACGGGCGCGTTGTACTGCTCGGCGACGCCGCGCACACGGCACACTTCTCGGTCGGTTCCGGCACCCGATTCGCGATGGAGGACGCCGTCGCCCTGCGAGAAGCGCTCGCCGCCCAGGCGGATCTCCCCACAGCACTGACCCTCTACGAGACGGAGCGCCGTCCGCACGTCGCAAGGCTTCAGCGTGCCGCGCAGGCCTCGCTCGAGTGGTTCGAACACACCGAGCGATACCAGGCGTTCGACTCCGATCGGTTCGCTTTCTCCCTGCTGACACGGTCGCTGCGAGTCACACACGACGACCTCCGCCAGCGCGACCCCGGTCTCACCACGCGCATCGACCTCGCCGTGGCGACGGCAGCAGGACGGCAGGCCGGCGTAGTCGTGCCACGGACGCCGACTCCGCCACCGATGTTTACACCATTCCGTCTACGCGAACTCGTCGTTCCGAATCGGGTGGCGGTCTCCCCGATGTGCCAGTACTCGGCGGCCGATGGCACAGTGGGCGACTGGCACCTCGTACATCTCGGTGGGCTGGCCAAGGGCGGCGCCGGACTGGTGATCGCCGAGATGACCGCGGTGGCCGAGAACGCGCGTATCACGGAAGGTTGCGCGGGCCTCTACTCCGAGGGTCATGTCTCGGCGTGGAGACGCGTCACCGAATTTGTGCACCGCGAGACGCCTTCGAAAATCGGGATCCAGATCGGGCACGCTGGCCGCAAGGGATCCACCCTTCGTCCCTGGCATGCCGAGAACAAGCCGATCGCCGAGGGCGGCTGGCCGCTCATCGCGCCATCGCCCCTGCCTTATCTCCCGGGGCGCGCGCAAGTGCCGCGCGAGATGACGCCCGCCGACATGGATCTCGTTGTCGCGGATTTCGCCAGGGCGACCGCACGCGCCAGCGCTTCGGGGTTCGACATGCTCGAAGTACATATGGCACACGGATACCTACTGGCCTCGTTCATTTCGCCGCTGACCAACCGACGCAGTGACGCCTACGGTGGCGCGCTGGCAAACCGGCTGCGCTTTCCGCTGAGGGTGTTCGACGCCTGCCGGGAGGCGTGGCCCGAGTCCAGTCCCATCACCGTCCGCATCAGCGCGGTGGACTGGGCGCCAGGCGGGCTGACGCCGGCAGAGGCGGTAGAGGTAGCGCGCATGCTCAAGGCGCGCGGGTGTGACGCGATCGCCGTTTCAACGGGGCAGACGATTCCGGAGCAGGAGCCGGCCCACGGTCGCCTGTATCAGACGCCTTTCGCGGAACAGATCCGCCTCGAAGCGGGCATCGCCACGATGGCCGTCGGCGCCATCTCGTCCTTCGCGGACGTGAACACGATCGTCGCCGCCGGCCGGGCCGACCTCTGTCTGCTAGCTCGCGGGCATCTCTTCGACCCCTACTGGACCCATCACGCCGCAGCCGCACAGGGCTTCCCTCTTCCGTGGCCGAAGCCCTACCGTCGCGCAGAGAGCTACCGCCAGAGGTAACGGCCATCTGGCCACTTGCCAGGAACGCCAGTGGGCACGTGAACAAGCCCACCAGGATCAGGGCGCCGGCGACCGTGATTTAGCCCGGGACTGCCATCGCCGGAGTCCGGCACCATGACCGTCGATGTGCATCTCACCTCTACGACTGGTACTCGCGGCGCCGTCTCGCGCACATTACGACGTTGCGCATGCGGGAAGGCTGGTAGACTCACGGCCACATGGCTGCCAGACGCACCGACGGACCCACGGGAGAGCGACCTGCAGTGGGTGACGCACTTGGCCTCATCGAAACCCGCGGCTTGATCGGGATGATCGAAGCGGCGGACGCGATGCTCAAAACGGCCAACGTCACGCTGGTCAGCTGGGAAAAGGTGGACGCCGGACTCGTCACCGCAATCGTCCGTGGCGACGTCGGGTCAGTGCAGGCCGCCACCGACGCGGGCGCGGCAGCAGCTCGCCGGGTCGGTGAACTGGTAGGCGTGCACGTTATTCCCCGCCCGGCTGACGACCTCGAGATAATGTTTCCGATCCGCTAGTGCGGCGGCGACGCCGGCGTGTCGTCAGTAGCCGCAGTGGAAGTTGTTCCGCGCCTACGAGCATCGCCTGGGCAGGCTCGTCGATGTTGAACACCCGCCCCTCGGCCGTGCGCGCGTACAACTGGTCACCCCCGACGAGCAGCGTGACCGGCCCATCCTCTCCGATGGCCTCGTACAGCCGCACTCCGAAGGTGTCGCGCAAGGCCGTGAGCAGCCGGCGCAAGCGCGGGATGGAGAAACCCCGTCGCCGCAGGTCGGCCAGTGTCTGGAGTTCGAGCACATCGAGCGGCGAGTACCGGCGCTCCGTGTAACCCCCTGCCGCCGTCCGCTTGGTCGCGATGGCGGCCGAGAACAGCCGCCCGGCATCCCACCACTGAAGCTGGCGAGCGCTCAGCCCAGTGAGCACCGCGACCTCACGCGAGCTGTAGAACTTCTTGAGCCTCACCGGGCGCCACCTGCCACGCGGTCGGCCATCCGCGCGCCGTCAACATCCTTCGTCGTCACGCCGCCTTGGCTGTGGGTTACGTAGGCAAGCGTCACGCCGCTGTAGTTGATGGTGACGTCGGGGTGGCGATCGACGTGCTCCGCCTCTGGCACCAGACGCTGCACGAACGCGACAGCATCCGAAAATCCCGCAAACACGAACTGTCGACGGAGCGCGCCCCGTTCGAACGCCCAGCCCTCCAACTCCTTTAGTTTCAGATCGATTTCCGCACGACTCAGCAAGGACATTGACAACTCCGAGACCCGAGTAACTACGCCCGCGAGGGGTGGCATTCTGTCACAGTCCGAACCGGTCAGGTTTGGTGAACGCCAGATGTGGCGACTCGCGACCATCGAGAACCAGGTCGGCGACGACCGAAGCTGTGAGTGGTGCGAGCAGGAGTCCGCTCCGGTAGTGCCCGGTCGCGTATACGAGGTTCGCAGACTGAGCGGACCGGCCGATCACAGGCAGAGCGTCGCGCGTCGCTGGACGCAGGCCGACTCGAACGCCATCGAAGCGAGCAGTGCGCGCCACGGGCAGCAGACGGCACGCTGCGTCCAGTAAGTCTTGCACGCCCGCCACTGTGGCTCCCTCATCGAATCCAGCGTCCTCCTCGGTGGCTCCCACCAAGAGCGTGCCGTCCAGCCAGGGGACGACATAGCACTCTGTCCCCCACAGCACCCGAGAGACGGACGCGTGCGAACAGGAAAGCTGAAGCAACTGTCCACGTACCGGACGAACCCCCTCGCGTACGAAGCCATTCACGGGCAATTGCGCCGACCAGCTACCCGTCGCGACGACCACTGCGTCGGCCTCGACGACCTCGCTCGATGTGACCACGCGGAGGACGCCGCCCGTTGTGAACAACTGCTGCGCGTGAGAACCGGCGGTGACGCGGGCGCCCCGTCGCTCTGCCGTCTCGAGCAGAGCGCGAAGGAGCCCGCGCGCGTTGACGTAGCCGTGCGCGGGCACGAAAAGCGCTCCGCGGATCGCCTCGGGGAGCGCCGGCTCCATTGCACGTGCTTCGCGGGCGTCGAGCCACCGATGCTCGACGTACTGCGAGAGATGGCGCCGCGCGTCGTGGCGCAGCGGATCGGTCTCGGCATCCGTGAGTGCCACCTCCAGGGTGCCGGCGCGGCGATATTCGATGTCTCGCCCCGACACGCTTCGCAGGTCCTCAACGAACCGATCGTATGCGGCGAGCCCGGCTACTCCGAGCTGCAACAGTGCCGGAGAGACGCCCTCGATGTATGGCGCGAGAATCCCCGCTGAAGCCTGCGTGGCCCCGGCACCGGGCTGCCGCATGTCGACGAGCACGACCTCGGCGCCACGCCCGGTCAGCTCGTAGGCGATGGCACATCCAATCACGCCGGCGCCGACGATAACCACTTTCACGACACTGAGTGTATTTTGAGACGTGCACCAACGCATCTGCGTCTTTTGTGGATCGACTCGTGGCCAGCGCCCAGCATACGCGGCCGCAGCCGAGGCGCTGGCAGGCGAGTTCCTCGAGCGGGGGATCGGCCTCGTATTCGGCGGTGGCCGCGCAGGACTGATGGGCGCGGTCGCCGATGCGATGCTGGCGGGGGGCGGACACGTAATCGGCGTCATTCCGAGCGCCCTTGTCGCCCGCGAGGTGGCGCACCTCGGACTACCGGACCTCCGGGTTGTGGAATCGATGCACGAACGCAAGGCCCTCATGGCCTCACTTTCCGACGCATTCATCGCTCTGCCCGGCGGCTTCGGCACCTTCGAGGAGTTCTGCGAGGTCGTCACCTGGACGCAGTTGGGGCTACACCCTAAGCAGTGCGGGCTGCTCAACGTGGCGGGCTACTACGACGCGCTACTCGCGCAGTTTGATCGCGGCGTCGACGAAGGATTCGTGACCGTCGAGAACCGGGCCATCGTCGTGGCCGACACCGACCCGGGCGCGCTTATCGACCGGCTCACCAGCCTGGACAGGCCGTCCTCGGCCCCTTGGCTGCGCACGCCTGAGAAAACGTGAGCATCCGGACGGTGGAGCGACGGCACTAGGTCGGACGGCCGGAAGACACCGCCCGTGGACAACTGCTTCGGCTCTCCTGTTCGCACGCGCCCGTCTCTTGGGCGCTGTGGGGGACAAATGCTATGTCGTCACCTGCGACGGACAGTGCCGGAAAGATCGGCGGCGCGGCGGGAGCGGGCACGGGAACCGCGGTTGTCCTTGCCAGCGGCCGCAGCGCCGCGATCCTTGCGGCGGGTGCACCGGTGACGGTACGCCTCGGACATTCCGCGGCGGTGTCGGTCGACAGGTAGAGTCGGGCCACCCTCGACTTCAGACGCCCGGGCCATGCGCTCGTCGACCGTCGCCAAGCCAGACGAGGTCTCTGCTGCCCTACCGCCCAGCGCTCGGGAGAGCAGCCTACTGACCCAGTCGCCAGCGCTCCAGCCACCGGTCGCCGACCGCCTCCAGCGCCACGAGGCCGTGCACCGGGAAGGACACGCGCGAAGCGTCAGGGTCGTCGCCCAGCAGCACGCGTAGCAGGCGCGCGATGTTCGGCATGTGGCCGACCGCCATCAACTTGCGTGTGTCGCCAAACAACTTATCGCGAAACCATTCCGGCGGGTCGGATGGCTGCAGCCCCCGTTCGGCCGTGAACGTCGCAAACGGGTTGCAGGCGCGCCAGTATGCTTCAGCAGTCTGGCGGGCCCGGAGCTTGCCGCTGTGCCATATACAGTCGGGTTTTGCCCCGCGGCGGGCGGCCTCGAGCGCGAGCAGCGCCGCAGTGGCCCGCCCGCCCACCGAAAGCGGGCGAGAGGCATCCTCACTTGGCTCGACGGCGGCGGCATGGTGAACAAGGTAGATCATCGTAAATGTTCCGTATTCTCGCCTGGATCTCGGCTAAGCGCCCCTGTTCAGGGCCTGAGGAGGCCCCGAGTAAACCATGACCCGTCGGTGGCTCCCTTCGTCGAGGGTTGCAGGCGGATCGAACGACCTGGGTGATATACTCGCTCGGTTAGAGTGCGCGGCGATTTCACCGACTTGATGGGCCGCGCCAGCTATGCTGGCGCTCATCACTATCTAAGTCGCGAACCACAGCCCGCGATGAACAGTCGCCGGGCTTTTTTACTGTTTGAGGACATCACATGTCGAGTTTTATCTTCTCCTCCGAATCGGTATCCGAGGGCCATCCCGACAAGGTCTGCGACTACATCTCGGACTCGGTCCTGGACGCCTGCTTCGAACAAGACCCAACCAGTCGCGTCGCCTGCGAGAGCCTGTGCAAGAGCGACACGGTCGTCCTGGCGGGCGAGATCACGACCAACGCCACCCTCGACTTCGACGCGATCGTGAGGCAGGCGATCAAGGAGATTGGCTACACGGACACGTCGGAACCCTTCTGTGACACGACGCTGAAGCTCATTCCAATCATCACTCAGCAGTCGCCACAGATCTCGCAGGGCGTCACGGCGACGACCAGCCAGAGCGGCGACCAGGGTGCGGGCGACCAGGGCATCATGTTCGGCTACGCGACGGACGAGACGCCCGAGATGATGCCGCTGCCGATCCTACTGGCCCACAAGCTCACCAAGGGAATGGCCGAAGACCGCAAGGCCGGCCGCGTGGACTTCCTCCGGCCCGACAGTAAATCGCAGGTCTCCGTCGGCTACCAGGACAACGAGCCTACGCAGGTCTCGGCGGTGGTCGTTTCTACACAGCACGCACCGCACGCCAACCAGAAGCGCATCACGGACTACGTCAGGGAGGACCTTGGCCCACGAGCTCTCGGCAAGTGGTGGCACAAGGATCTGACACTCTTCGTTAACCCGACTGGCGACTTCAGCCACGGCGGTCCGGCGGCCGACGCCGGCGTCACCGGCCGAAAGATCATCGTCGATACCTACGGCGGCTGGGGCCGGCATGGCGGCGGAGCCTTCAGCGGCAAGGACCCGTCCAAGGTTGACCGGAGCAGCGCCTACTTCTGCCGGTTCGTAGCGAAGCAGGTTGTGGCAGCAGGCCTCGCGCGCAGGGTAGAGCTCCAGGTGGGCTACGCGATCGGGATGGCGAAGCCGGTAGGAGTGAAGGTCGATACCTTCGGCACGGGTGACGAGCGCGCAACGGCCGAATTCATCACGAACAATTTCGACTTCCGCCCACGCTCGATTGTCGACCGGCTCGAGCTGCTCAAGCCGATCTATCGCAGCACGACCAACTACGGGCACTTCGGGCGCCTCGGGTTGCCGTGGGAAGTGGTGGAGAAATCCGCGACGGTGGCGCGCTAGTCGCGCGCGGGCCTGCGGAACTAGAAGACTTCGTACCAGCGCCGCTCGCGCTCGGTGGTGGCCAGCTGAATGTCAGCGAGTGGGGCCACCACCAACATTCCCTCGTTCTCGGGCAGGCCGGCGTACACGAGCAGATCCCTTGCCTGATCCTGGAGTGCTCTTGCCTGGCGTTCGGAAAGATCCTTCGAGCTGATCGACTGCCACAGTTTCTCGGCGAGCTGCTGTTTCTCGGACTCGTTCAGTGTCACTCCGGGAAGCACCGCCGACAACCGCCTAGCCAGTTCTGTCACGTGCGGTTCGGCCTCCGGTGTCTGCGCGAACTTGTGGAGGTCCTCCTCTAGCTCCTCCTGAGCCGACTGCCGCTGCGCCATGGCGTTGGCAATGTCCTTGCCGATGTCATAGATGTCGTCTTGCCGTGTCGATGCGGAGCGCTCCGGCATCTGACCGTCCGCTTGACGGCACGCGGCCGAACCCGACACCAGCACGAACAGGGCGACGATCAGTAGAGTTTCTTTCATCTCGTGAAAACGCTATCACAGAAGCTTTTCGGGACAGCCCGCGGCGACCACCCGCCCCTGGTCGAGCACGAGGACGCGGTCGGCAACGGCAAGTGCTTCGTCCGACGCGTGCGTCACATAGACCAGCGGCAGTGCGAGACGATCGCGAAGACCGCGCAGACCGTCGAGAATCCGCCGGCGGCGAGACAGGTCAACGGCGGCCAGCGGCTCGTCGAGCAGCAGTAACTCGGGCGCCGACATGAGCGCTCGGGCAAGGGCAACCCGCTGGCGCTCGCCCCCTGACAAGTCCGCAACGCGGCGGCCAAGCATAGTGTCGATTTCAAGCAGCCCGATGACCTCGTCAAGAGTTGGACCGGCTCCGCTGCGCTTGGCGTACAACACATTCCCCCGCACGTCGAGGTGAGGAAAGAGCAGTACATCCTGCGGCAGATACCCCACGCGACGGAGTCGAGGTGGCAAGTTGATTCGGTCGGCAGTGGAAAAGAGCGTGCGCCCGCCGACGGCGATCATGCCCCAATCCGGCGTCCGGAACCCGGCGATCGCCTCAACGATCGAGGTCTTGCCGGAACCGGACGGTCCGAACAGTGCAAGTGCGTGGCAGTCTGAACGGTCGGCCACCTCGAGCGAAAATCCACCCTGCCTGAGGGCAAAGGTAATCTCGAAGGCAGGCATGGCCTCAGCCCTCCCTCGAGAGACGGTTGGAGGCGAGCACCGCGGCGAACGCGATCGCCACCGACACGGCCAGGAGCGCGGCCGCGCGGCTGTCTTCCCCCGCCTCGGTAAAGCTGTAGATCCCGACCGCCAGCGTGCGCGTACGTCCCGGAATACTACCGGCCACGACCATGGTGGCCCCAAACTCGCCGAGCGCTCGGGAGAACGCGAGTAGTGCCCCTGCGAGAATGTGCCGCGACGCGAGAGGCAGAGTGATCGTGGCAAACACCCGTCCGGGACTGGCGCCGAGGGTCTCTGCCATTTTCTCGTGCCGGCGCGTCACCTGCTCGAACCCGGCGCGCGCGGTCCGCACCAGAAGCGGCAACCCCATCACCGCCATGGCCAGCACCACGGCCTTGGGTGTGAAGACGACGTCTACGCCGATGGAGTCGAGCAGACGTCCCACAGGACCGCGCCTGCCGAACACCCACAGCAGAATGAGTCCGGTAGCGACAGGCGGAACCACCAGCGGCAGCGAAACGAGCGTTTCGACGAGTGCCTTGCCGCGGAAACGGCCACGCGCCAGCACCCAGGCAATCGCAAGTCCAGGCACGAGCATGAGGAGCGTCGCAATCAGGGCCGCACCCGCAGTGAACGCGGCGATCTGCATGACTGACCCGGCTGTCATCCCCCGACCCTGCTGAATCCAGCGCGCTCGAAGATGGCGGCGCCGACGGGGCCAACGAGAAACTCCAGAAAACGGCAAGCCGCGAGAGGGTTGCGCCCGGACGCCAGTACCGCCGCCGGGTAGACGATCGCGGGGGCATGTTCACGCGGCACGGCGTAGGCCTCAAGCACGCGTGAGACGTTACGAATGTCGGTACGGTAGACGATGGCGGCATCGACTGCGCCATTCGCGACAGCGGCGAGAGCCAACCGCACGCTACCCAACGGGACCAGTTTGGGCTGCACGCTGGCCCACAGGCCGATGCGCTGGAGATAGCGGCGCGCGTAAACACCGGCCGGAACCGAACCAGGGTCGCCGACCGCGATGCGCTTCACCTGGGGACCGGCCAGGTCACCGGGCGACCTGACCACTCCGAATCGGTCGTCCGGGACTGCGATCGCGAGCGCGTTGCCCACCAGGCCCACGCGCGTGCCAGACACGATCTGAGCTGCGACCCTGACCATCTGCGCCTCGTCCGCGCTGACGAAGAGATCGACACGGGCACCCGCTGCGATCTGCCGTGCGAGCGTGTTCGACGCGCCGAAATTGAGGACCACTCGATCGCCCGTGTCCGCCTCGTAGACCTCGGCGGCCGCGGTGAGCACGTTGGTGAGGCTCGACGCGGCCGAGACGAACGCCTCCGATCGCTGACGGGACTGGAGCCCGGCCGCCAGGAGACCCATGGCTGCGATCACGATGCACGCCAGTCGCATGATTAGATTAATTTAGTATGATTCAATCTGATATTCATAGCGAATTAAGTTGAAATAATGGACTTTACGAAATGGCACTGCTCACCGTCAGGACCGCGGCCAGTAGACTCGGCGTCGGCTACTCCACGCTCAAGCGATGGATCTACAAAGGGGCCATCCGCAGTGTTACCACTTCCGGCGGGCACCACAGGGTCGCTGAATCAGAGGTCGATCGACTGTTGGGCGCCGAGGGCCGCATGCCGGCCACTCGCGGAGGGCCTCGTGGCCCCATGTTGGTGGCCATCAGCGGCCGCAACCAACTGAACGCGATCGTCGAAGAGGTGCGCGTCGAGGGCCTGCTCGCACAGGTTCGGTTGCGCATCGGTGACCAGCGTCTCACCGCGATCATCACCCGGGACGCCGTCGACGAACTGAAGCTCAAGCGCGGTCAGGAGGCCCTCGCTGTTATCAAGGCAACGGAGGTGATGGTAGCCAGGGCGGTGAAGGCCTTGCGCAGCTCGAGGAACATGCGATAGGCTCAGTGCCTCATGGCGTTCCTCCATCGCGCGCACCATTGCCATCACGGCCATCGGGCCGACCGGCAGGTCTGCACGTATTGAAGGTTTAGAACCAGGACCGGTTCTCGCCTCACGCAGCCCCGCCGGATCGCAGGCGGGGTTTTTTGTTGTACGGACGCATCACTGGCACGAGAGACGACATAGACATGGATTTCACCAAACTCGACGGACTCATACCCGCAGTCGTACAGGACCACTTGAGCGGCGACGTGCTCATGGTTGGCTTCATGAACGCGGAAGCCTGGGATATCACCCAGCGCACCGGCTATGTGACCTTCTTCAGCCGCACCCGGAACACGTTGTGGACGAAGGGAGAAACATCGGGCAACCGCCTCGCGGTCCGCGACGTCTTCATCGATTGCGACGAAGACACCGTGCTCGTCAAGGCTGAACGACAAGGCGACGGCAATGTCTGTCACACGGGCCAGCGCACCTGCTTCTTCCAACGCGCGGAGGGCGTCACCATCCCATGAAGCTCAAACTCGGCATCCCAAAAGGGTCCCTGCAGGACGCCACGATCCAGTTGTTCGGCCGCGCCGGCTTCAACATCTACGTGAGCTCGCGGTCCTACTTCCCGACGATCGACGACCCTGAAATTGAATGCATGCTGATCCGCGCGCAGGAAATGACGCGCTATGTCTGCGAAGGCGTGCTCGACGCGGGGCTCACCGGACAAGACTGGATCGCCGAACACAAGCTCGGCCGAGATTCCCACGGGTGCGTGACGCCGTTGGCGGACCTGGTCTATTCCAAGCAGAGCTTCGGCAAGGTGAAATGGGTTCTCGCCGCGCCGGAGGGATCGCGGTTCAAGACGCCGCAGGATTTCGGCGGCGCCGTCATCGCAACCGAACTCGTGCAGGTGACGAAAAGCTACTTCGAGGCACTCGGCGTAGCAGTGAAGAAGGTGGAGTTCTCTTGGGGCGCCACTGAGGTGAAGCCGCCCGTGCTCGCTGACGCGATCGTGGAGGCCACGGAAACGGGATCGACGCTGCGTGCTAACCACCTGAGCATCCTGGACACGATCATGGAGTCCAACACCCAGCTCATCGCGAACAACGACGCACTGTCCGACACGTGGAAGCGTACCAAGCTGGAAAATATCTCGCTCCTGCTCAGCGCGGCGATCGCAGCACAGGGCCGCGTGGGTCTGATGCTGAACCTCGAAAAAGACTGCCTCGATACGGTGCTGGCGCTCCTCCCTGCGCTGCAACAGCCTACGCTCTCATCACTGAGCGACGCGGGGTGGGTGGCGGTGAACACCATCATCGAAGAGCGCACGGTACGCGACCTGATCCCGAAACTGCGAGCGGCCGGCGCACGCGGGATCGTCGAGTACCCGTTGAACAAGATCGTGCTGTAGTGAACACGCTCCATAGTCAAGCCTGGCAAGGCGGGTGCCGCGCTACGAACTCCTCTTCAGACGCACTGAGGACAGGCCG
>Ga0302135_10000601_pt1 | contig 21742 bp, 15 predicted proteins | sample CBN3_surface_MG_FD_203119 | JGI IMG/M metagenome (GOLD analysis project Ga0302135, IMG submission 203119) | Marine microbial communities from Western Arctic Ocean, Canada - CBN3_32.1 | ecosystem: Environmental > Aquatic > Marine > Oceanic | place: Canada: Western Arctic Ocean | collected...
AAGGTCCATCTGCTCAATCGCCGTCATGTCCTTAGCCTCAATAGTTCCATCAGGGAACGCACAAGGGAACTCAACCACCACTGTGCGAGGGTCTTCTGAGCCATCAAAGTTACGCACAGGCTCAACGTAGAAACCCTTGGATCGACAGTAGTTGACAAGAATATCGCCGGACGCCATACGCATCCGCTTCACAAAGTACTGGCTAAAACCGGGGTGAACGCCGGGAGTCACACCTGGAAGAAGGCTAAGAGTGCCCGATGGCTTAATCGTCGTAAGCCTAATCGACTCCGGCCAGCCACGCTTTGCCGACCACTCTGCATCCAAGGCACGCAACGAAACATACGCTTCATCCAACCAATCAATCTTGCCCAGCGCCTGCGTAACGCCCGTAATGCCCAGACCAAGACGCATGTTCTGCGAAGTAATCTTGTCGGACGTGGGATCAAGATATCCGAGCGCAGCAACGGACTTCTGTACCTTGTAAAGAAGTTGCGCCACATCTTGCAGTTCTTCTGGCGAATCAATCATGGGCAAGAAGATTTCTGCCAGGTTGCACGACTCCCGATTAGCCAATGGAATCTCCGCACAGGGGTTAACCCCGACAATAGACGGGTCAGGGCGCTCTTCGCCCATGCGCCCAAACTGACGAGAAGCCTCTAGATTAAAGAAACCGTACGGCTCACCGTTCCCCTTGTAACCGTCCCAAATCATCTCAGGCATGTCCTGCATCTGCTTAGGTGACACAAACACAGTGTTGTTAGACATGGCCCGCTCAATCGGGATATTGCCCAAGTCCCACCGCTTTGCCATCAAGAATGCTTCGTCGTCCAGACTGCCAACAGCTATCTCGGCACTCCGGCGAACGTTACCAGCCACCACGATTGAACCAATAATGTTCATGCAGTCCAGAACCTCAACTGAAGTCAGGGACCGACCAACGGCACCATCCAGAACAGCACAAATCTTTTCAATACCTGAGATAAGAATAGCAGGCCCAGAAGCAGTACCACCAAACGTCTTAATCGGAACTCCCGCAAGGCGGATAAGATGAGTGGCATACGTCATGTACTGCGGATCATCGTCGTCGCCAAGATAGCACTCAAACACCTTACGTATAACATTGCCCCAACCCTCACGAGTGTCAGGGACAATGAAGTCAGAATCATTTGCATCCTGATGACTAACCCAACCAGCACGAACCACACCTAAGCGCTCAGGCTGATCACAAGAGAAACCAACACCGCCACCAAGCATCAAACGCTCAACCGCCCAAGAGAAATCCGTGGGCTTCTGAACATCAACAAACCAGCAGTTAACCAAACTATCCCCACCTAGTCGCTGATTATTCTCAGTACCCAACTGCCACAACATGCGCCCCGCAACCGAACCCTTAAGGTTGAACAAGTAATCATACAGACGCTTTGCCTCTTCCTCGCTCAACTGAGCACCAATACTCTGAGCACCATTCACTACTCGCTGAATGGTCTCATGCCACTCCTCGGTACGCTCAATGAAGTCTGTACCTTCCTCAAAAACAGGCCGTGCATACGTTCGTTTGTACGTCACATAACCTAAACCGTTGAACCCCCAAGGCGGAATCTGGTCAGCATAATCGTTAGCGAAGTTGTCGGGGATATAAAAAGGGTCCACGGTTCTCTCTTTCTTTGTAGATATGATTTAAGTGGTTTTAGTATTGTATATGGAACGCAGTTAGCGCAGGTGTCAAGTCACTGTGAGACTGGCATGATTTGAAGATACAATTGTATCATCTGGCTTGCGTCACGTCAAACTGAAAGATCAGCGAGTGTGCGAGCCATCTCAGTTCGACCGGAGAACAGTAAAAACAAACCTGCGGCTTTTTGCTCGATCCCGACCAACGCTTTATCGTCTACACCTATCGTCACGTCTAGTAAACCGCTTGCACACAACTTACGGACAATACCCACAAACTCGATTTCTGAATTACACAGAATAGTGTGTGAAGTCTCTTCCATAAGCCACCCTATACTATCACGTAACTTACCCTGAGTCAACAGAGCATCTAGTACAATGGCGGCAATCTCTTCCCACTCCCCAAACAAAGCAAGGGAAGGCAGCACAGTGCGGTCAGACATGATCGAAGAAGCCTGTACCGATAGGCAGACCGCAGCGTCTAAAGCAAAGTTGTGCTCCCCATGCATCGCAAGAAACAGCACAGCGTTATCCTGTAACTCCACCATCGACAAAACTTGATTCTCATATTCACAGTCTACCAAGCAAAACTCGCTTGCCACCGCCACAAGGCTTTCAGCATCATCAAAAGAATAATACTCATTCATAGGATTAATAATAGAATGGACCACTAAAATCAAATCAAAAGTAGAATCGGAAAGGGTGCCCTCGCAGCCTACCAGAAATCCCAAGAATCGGATCAGGCCCGCAGCGTAGTAGTCGTCTATAGCCTCCAACACGATTACATCATCCTTGGTCCATGTCGGATTAGGTAATGCCGATTCACCATTGTTTAGAGACATAATACCTTAGTATAGCAAAAGCCCCCCAGCCGGAGCCAGAGGGCAATCACAACAGAAAGAGAAAACCCCCGGCTCCGAAGAACCGGGGGCAATCAATTATCCTTGATTCGTATTAGCTACCCGACTCAGCTTGGCGCTGCGTCGAATGTGACCTTGACGAACGACTCTGGCCGCTTCACGGCGAGAGCCAGACGCTCTTCGGCAAGCACAACGATGGCGTTGCGGACGAAGAAGTCTGAATGCTGTTCCGAAATACGGATTGAAGCCGCTTCACGGTCATACAACTGAGCGCCAGTACCGAACGCACCGACGAGAGCAGTACCCTCAGCGATGGCAGGCGTGTCAATGACGGGAATACGCCAGACACGTGACTCTGCGCCACCAGCAACTGACATGGCAAGAAGATACGTGCCCTGTGAGTTCTTGGTGAGTTCGATGTCTTCCCAGTCACCAGGGTGGACGATGATGCCGGTCGGCTCGTAGTAGGCAAGATATGCCAACGTAGCCGCACGACGAAGAGCATCCGCCTTGGTATCAGCAACAGGAGTCGTAGCGCCTGCTGACCATGAGTAGGTCTGAATCCCCGTTGTGTTGAGAATACCAGTAAGGTCTTCACCGGTGCCAGCACCGGAAAGAATCTGGTTATCTTCGGTCAGACGAAGCCCGTAAAGGAGTTCGTTGTCGATGATCGACCGCAACTGCGGCTCGTCAGCGAGAACGTTCCGGTGAGCTGCTTCCCAATGAGCAATGGTACGAACAGGAGCCTGCTCGCCCACGAAAGTCATTGTGGAATGTGGCTTCGCACCGAAGTTGCCTGAGGCGTACTCAGGGACAACTGAGGCATTGTTAGTGAAGCCGCTCTGACGGAAGTACTCGATGACAGCAGCGTTGGTCGTGCGTGCCGGGAAAAGGTCACGAACACGGCTACGACGCTGTGCAATCGGAACAATACCATCACGCTCGACGCCACCGAATGACGAAGGGTTGCCGGTGGGCAATCCTGAGTAGATGTCCTTGGTGTGGAGTGACTTAGCCTCGAAAGGCGCAGACATGTTCACACCGTTGCGTCCACCCTCAAGTGACTTGAACTGATCTGAGTTGAGGAACTGACTACCAACCGAACCACGGCTGTGAGCAACTTCTGCCTCAAACCCGGCAGCAACTTCAGCGGCGACTGATTTGTACTCAGCCTCCGATGACCATGCTGACACGTCACGTAGGGTAGTCATGTCTTCAATAAGACCCTTGATTTCACGAATCTGGGTCATGTTTCCTTGAAAAGCGGATTTCTTTTCATCGTCCGCAATGAGGGTTTCACCCTCAATTTGAATTGAATCAGCGATCTGTTCCTGCTCTGACATTTTTGAGTCTAGAGCACTCTTCAGTTCGTTGAGCCGACTTTCATCAAAACTCATGTTAATCTCCTTAAGGTTTGAGTTTTACATATTGTTTAATGACAGGCGACCCAACATTAAAAATAATGGGGGGCGAAACCAGTCACTTATTATGCTAGCACCAACGTAAAGACAATCACGGGAACTCTTGTAATAATCTGTTTATGCCGCACTGAAATATAGTTTAATGTATATCACTCAGTTGAATCAACCAGTCTACCTGCGAGTACTACGTGGATGTGCCAACTCCAAGAACCAAAAAAGCCCCCGCCCGGTGTGAACCAGACGGAGGCTCTAACGGCCCAAGGGGGTAGGACTACAGAATGCTATCCAACCTCAATAAAGATACACTCACCAGGGCACTCCTCGGCTGACTCAATAACAGACTCTAGTTTGTCATCAGGGACAGCAGCAACGCCTTGGGCCATCTGGAGGATAGGGTCTTCCGAAGCATTTATACCATCTTTAGAATAGACCGTGGGCCACGCTACTTCTTTAACGTAGGCAAGCCCATCTTCAGCCATCCCGAAGATAGCTGGCTCAATTTCAGCACACAAGCCATCACCAGTACAGAGGTCTTGATCTATCCATACTTTCATTTCGCTACCCCTCTTAGCCTTGCACCACGAACTCGCTCTGAAGGCTTAGCAGGAGGCTTCTGATCATTCGGACCATAACGCCTAGCCGCTTTTTCTCGGGTCTTCCAGTCAGCAGGAACCAAATCAGTGCGTCCCAGAGTACGGGCACGCTTAATGATATGTTGTTTTACAGCCGCCCGATCTTTACCAAGGCCATACGCCTGAATAGCATTCCGCAAATCACCAACATCCCGAATAGGATACGATCCATCAGGCAGTGCTATACCACGCTTAGCGTACTCTGTCCGACGAGTCCTGGTATAAAACCGCTTCTCCTCAATACTGTCAAAAGACTTCTTAGTACCGTCTACTCGCTGAACAATGTTTTTAGCCCAAGTGTATCCGGCATCGCCACCCCAAAGCGCCCAAGCTATTCGCCCATTAGAGGGGAATCCCTTTTCTCCGGGCCTATACCCCTCAGCCTTAGAATCACTCTGGTGACGATCAAAGTATGCCTTGACACGCTTAACAGTACCATACGGCAAGTTCTTGTCGTTAGAGATATCTCGGGCACGTGCCACACCAATCATAGTACCACCACGACCAGTCTCACGCCGCCACTCAAGACCCTTCTTTGCTTCTTCAACCATACCCGCAGTAGGCTTAAACGAATCGCCAACACCCTCCTTAGCTGAAACCAAACCACCCCCCGGCAAAGTCTCAATCCCACGAGGACCACGCTCCCGAAGATTTTCCCAAACACGCTCATTCACAACAACACGGCGTGCGGGCCGCTGTGCTCGCAACACCCGAGAGCGCCCAGAGCCAGTATTACCGTGTGCAGCATTGTGCTCCTCTGGTGTAGCACAAGGTGCCCAGACGCCCTGACGAACTTGATGAGCACCGGTACAGCCTAGACGAGCAGCAGTCATTTCTGCTTCCCTACGATTCTTGAAAACACCCTTAGTCCTAGCAGCCTTCATGCTGATAAGGTCTACGACGGCTTTCTTCCGTGTCTGATTTTTTTTCCAGTTACGGAAAGCAGGGTTACCCAACTCAATGAGTTTCATCAAATCACGTGGAGATTGGCAAGGACCCCAAGTGTCATCATCGACACGGTGCGCCCCAGAACAGCCTAGAATACGTGACAATTCCTCTGCCATCTTTTTTGTAGGTACTGTTTGACCATCCAAGGGGTCCTTTGCCATTTTCTACTCCATGTTGTTAAGCGTAAATAGAATTAGAATTCTTCACATAACTATTATATGCGCCTATATAGATTGCGTGACTCTCCTCTACCGATTCATCAAAAAATCCTGACCGGTTCAGATGTGTCTTAAAATCTGGGTATGTGATCGAAGTAATCAAATACTTTCCGATAACATCCCACTCCGCCTTGCTTACCACAATGCGGAACTCGTAGTCTCGATCTGGGGTAACAACGATGTCGTGTGAAACCTCTGCCGCCTCCATCAAATTTTCGAGATACTGGCGATGACGGGTTCTTACCGCCATCCCCTCGCCCGAATATTGCTCAACCACTGAGTAAGCGCCGTGCTTTGTGTACATCCACATATTTTTCTCCTTTCGTGAGAATCCTACGAGTATAACACAGCCCCTACTTGTCTGTCAACTTAACCCACCCTAAGTCTTTGAACAAATCAGCATCATCGACAAATTGGCGGATATATTTCGGTTTCATATCACCCCGAGCAACAATTTCCCACTGCTCCGCAGCAGAACGTTCCCCGAAGTCGTTTTTAAACTTTTTGTGATCACGTGAAGCGAACGAATCAGGTTTCAGAAAGACTTTGAGTGTTTCAGTCTTCGGGTCCCACGCCCAAACACGTTCAGCCGCTAACGGACTATAACCCACAGACTGCTTGTCCGCAGGACGGACTTGCCGGAGAGCCATCGCCCGAACAGGGGTAATAGGTAGGTCAAAAGCAAAAATCATGATAAATCGTCTCTGCGATCCACCGTAAAATTCAAATCCTGCTCCTCAACCTTAGCCACATACTCTTTTTCTTGCTCGGTCAACTCCCTAATTATAATTTTGTCAGGGTTAGGGGCCGTCTCCGAATCGGGGTCCTGCCTTTGCCGCACATCAAAAACTATGGTGTCGCCTTCTGAATACAGTTTAGTAATCTTGTAGTTCCGTACACCGTGGTCCGTGCCATAGAGTATGCTTGTTCTAAGGTTGCCATTCTGCACCTCAAAGCCTCCCACACTAAATGCGAAAGTCTCGTCAAAGGGGTTCATCCCTACATATGTGGGTTTAATACCTTTACCGTTTTCTTTCCCAGTAAAAGCAACTGTCACTGGGTAGATATACGTTCCACTTGGGGATTCCAAACCCAAGTCTACCCACGGAGGCAGATTGTACTCTTCAACAATTTTTAAATTAGCCATAACTATCTACTTTCGGTCACAATGCATCAGGGTCATCATCGACTGTTACTGAAGTGGAGATTCCAGATGAAGATATCTGCCACGGTTTACGGCCAGAACTGTCAACAGTTTTGATCTCTGGAAGTCTACCAGTCATTTGAGAAGCAAGCAACTCTTTTGTCGAAACTTCAGTACCCCAAGATGCGACAGGCCCATCAGGAGACTTTACCCACACTAACATCTGATACATACCATTCGTGCGTCGAGAGACCACATTTTGTGCGTTCAATACATCAACTGGAATATTGGCTTTTCTCACAGCGCTTTCAATTTGCGTGGTCTTACTTTCGCTAGTATCCATATTAAGGATTCCATTACTCCAATTAACCTGGCCCTTTGAAGTATAGTCATTAATCGCTTCGTTACTGTTGAAAAGTTTCGCAAACGGCGTATTCCCTGCCGACCTTGACCATGAAGGCCGAATATGGTCGGCGGGGTGCTCCAGCCCATATGAGTCCGACATTATGTACAGGGCTTCTATATCAGCAACACCATCGTCCGGGAAGTACATAAATGCTCCGGTGTCAAGAGTACTTGCGGTGGATTGTTCTACTCTCATGTATAAGTTTTCGGAACTACCATTACCAATATCCTGATTAACAGACTGGCCTTTAGCAAACCCGGAAGGTATATTTAAGGTGCGGTCCAGGCCACCCGAACTAGAGCCGTCAAAGTAAAGAATACCAATTGCCGTATCCATGTCATCCTCCGAGATATAACTGCCGTAGGAGGTCAGTTTACCAATAGCTGACGTGCTATAAAAGTTATGCTTGTAACGAGGCATATTATCGCCAAGCGCATCAGGACCCACCCCGCCACTATTGGCATAAATAATCTCTTTAGCCTTTTCTGGCGAAAGAACAACATTCGGCTTACCCGCATCCATACGAACAGTAATATCGCTTGGAGTAATCCCCCAATCAGCCATTCTCTTCAGCACAGTGTTCTGTACCGCAGATTTCTCATAACCGACTCCGTACATCGGTGAACCTTCAGACGACCCCGGAGCACCATTGGCCTGAGGCGTTGAAGTCCAACGCAGGAATCTGCGAGCAAGCGTATCACGTATCTGGGTTTCAGAAGGAGGAGAAGCATCAATACCCACGTTAGCAAAAGCACGCTCCATAACATCTTGTGGAGAAGTCTTCATCTCTTCACGGGAATCGCCCGTAACAAAAACACGCAACTGCTTGTGCATGTTTGATTTAGTACGCCCATTGAGTCCAAATGAATCAGGTGTCAACACAACCTTAACGTCCCCAAAATCAACAACGTACAAATCATTATTATTCACAGCATTTTTAGGCACTGCACCATTTAGACCACCATGTGATGAAGACATCTCCGCCCCGTGCAAGTCACTCGCAGTAATACTGCCCGAAGCAGCCTTGCTGTCATCATCAACGCTTAGGGTCAAAATAGAGTTTCCGCTACCATCTGAACCAAACTGGACTACCTTACTCCACCCACTTGACGAAGCGGTTCCATTGTTAATCTTGTAGACTTTCTCAGGGTTGGCTTCTAAGAACTTTACGATCTCATCAAACGAATGATCTTCCAACTGTGATCTAAACTCAGTAGCCTTAACAAACTTGGGGTCCGTAAACGATCCCACATTCACCATCATTCCGTCTGTAACAGACATCTGACTTCCAACAACATCAGGACCATCTAGTGTAGTCTGCTCAGTTGTCAACTGATTATCTGGGCGCTTAGCATTTAATGCTTTAATAACCGTCTGCGCAGGAGCACTCTGAATATTCTTCACAGTTGACTCAGGAACTGACATTCCCGCTGCAACCTTGCCCACACCGGAGGCATAAGATTTAGGGTCTGTAGGATCAGCAGAAGGATCAACCGTCTTACCTAGCATCGGAGTGAACGCAGGCGTATCTACGGAGAATTTACCGAACGACGAGAGCGCTTCATTCAATTCAATATCACCAAGCATATCGTCTGCAAAGTTTTTCTCCATGGTGGTCTTCCATGAGCCGTGGCGCTGAGCAACAAAGTCAGAAATTTGTATCAACCGGGCAGCCTCGTCATCCGTCAACTTACCGGCCTCAACTTGATCCCTAATACGTTCCTGCGAAGCGACAACATCAAAATTGCTTAATGCTTTCTGCGCTTCACCAATGATGGCCTTACGCTCTTCTGGAGAATACCCACTAATAGTCTGGCCGAAAGCAGAGCCGAAGAACTGTTCACCAAACTTCTCATCGTGGGGAAGGAACGCCTTTCCTGCATCAAAAGCGAAGATTGATGTCTTGTTGTCTTTACCTACCATAGAGATTCTGTTGTCACCGTGGTTGTCAGGCTCGCTAATCAAGTATTGCTGAGCAAGCATGGCCCCCAACTGCTTGTGGTTGAGACCTGAGCCAGAACCTGTGTTCAGGTCTAGAACGTTACCCACATGCTCGATAATCATAGGCCGGTTTGTCGTATCACCAAACTTAGTCACTTTTTGACCGTTAGGAGCCACATCATCACCGCTAACAAGATAATCATTTCCAGCAAACGTAACGTTCGGGACAGGGAGTCCTAAATCCTGTGCAACAATCGCCGCTGAAGATTCTGACAAGTGCTCTGTGTCGTTACGGGCGGGCTTCTTGAAGAAGTAGACATTACCTGTCTCCTTGTCAACAATCATCTTAGTTGGGAAACCAACTTGCGCATTAATACCCGGATGTGCACTCGGAGGACTGTTCACCGCATAGCGCTCAATGGAACCGTCCATGATAGCGTCAAACATTTCATCATTAACATCAAAGTCGGTTAACATAAACTCTGGATCATTCAAAGCATCAACAGTCCCCACCTCAGCAAGCAACTCCGCAGCAGCAGTACGCTTTTGTGCATAGTTCTCATCAGTCTGCGACAAGACCTGCTTGAGTGGTAAATCAGTCTGCTTTGACTTCTTTAAGGCATCAGCATTAGGCACATACGACGGCGTGTGCTTACCGACAGTAACCTTATCTTCAGGAATGCCACCAGAAGATTTAGTGAAACCAGATTCAGTATCTAAACTGTTGATAACAGAAGACTGGAAATCCTTGTCGCCAGTCACACCCCCGCTAGTAACCCAATCATCAAGAGATTGAGCGATCTTCAAGTCACGCTGCTTGCCGTTAACGTTGGTCGTATCCATATCAATGAAGCTAGCAACATCGGTGGGGTTAGCAAAAATTATTTCATCGGTTTCATCGTTGTCGGCAACATCAAACTTATCATGACCGTTGTTTACTTGTGCAACAAAGTAGTAGTTTTTGGAGCCGCCCTCCGGCCCGAAGCTACCCTTTAGAGAACCAACAACGCTAACATCTTCTGCCGATAATCCTGTTTCCTCAAACAATTCACGCATGGCAGCGTCATGCACGTTTTCGCCATTGTCGATTCCCCCCTTACTGAAAGACCAGCCGTACCCGTCAAAGTTTCCTTCAGTATGACGGATCATCACATGACCGGTTTCGCTATCCACAACTAGCACACCAACACGAGTCTTGGGATTGTTGATATCGAAATCTGGATCGCCAAACAAGACTGATGGATCGGCTTTTCCAATCTGCTCAGCGTTAAACGCTTCATCATCATAAATGCTCTCCCGATACGCATGAGCATCCGCTTTATTCTTAACGCCTGTCAAACCATCTGCGCTACTGTTAATGATGCCATCTGGAAGGTTCGTGGTATCGTTAAGATCAGGATTGTTTACAACGTCTTCAACTTTGTCAATCGGATGGAAACCGTCTGGATCGGGATCACCCATCTCCAACTCGGCTATGTCTACAGCGACTTTGGACTGTTCTTTACCATCACGAGCATCACGCTCAGCAGCAAGTTTTGCTTGGGTATTCTTTTTACTCGGAGACAAAGGCGGCGTCTTTGGGTCGTTAATATCGTTGTCGAAACTCTCAATATACCCGTTAAGCTCTTCGTCAGTCAAAGATTTAATAAACTGTCCGTCTGGATCAGCAAAAATGTCATCAATACCATCATTCATTAACGCAGCGTTCCGCTCCTTCATAAACCCATCCACAGACAAGTCTTTAGAAGTTGGAGGTGCCTTAGACTCGCCACGCTGCTTTCTGCGTATCGCCTGAACCTGCTCCATTTGCTTGATACGATTTTTCATGCCGTAGGCAGTGGAACCAGCATCTTCTACTACTTTCTTATAAACAATGTGTTCCTGCTTATATTTCTCTAAGTCGTAATCAGACAAGCCATTAAGGAACTCCACAGTCGTCATGTTGCCACGCTCTTTTTTGAACCCGTCAGGCCCATAGTCACGTGGGATCAAGAATCCTGTACCGCCCCCTTCCAGTCCGGTGCCGCTCGTGGGCTTGTTGGTGAACGGAGGGTCTTCAGGAGGCTTAAGTGAACTTACAATAGACTCACGACGGTTAGGTGCTAACCTACCAACAAAATCTTCGTAATCTCCACCAAACGCCCCTTCATCTTGAACACGCTTCAACTCGTTGAGTTCCAACCAGTCATTATAGCGGCGGCGCTCAACACGAGCATCCTTACTATTCTTGTTTGCTTTTAGATACTTCCTAATATCTTTTTCAGAAAAATCGTTAATGCCCTTATTTAACCGGTTAGCCCAAAACCCTGACAACTCATTAAACTCGGTCTGAATAGCAGCATCCAACTTAGTCTTATCGTCGTCAGACAAATCCTTAAGCTCAGGAACATCAACCTTCTTACGACGGCCACCAATAGACTGCTGTGAAAAGTTATCTAACTTCTTAGGCTTACGAGGAGAATCAAACTTTTTCGGAGCCTTCGGAGCAGAGGCAGCAGACGCAGCAGGGCGACGGTTCTGACCACGATCACGACGAGATGTGTCAGGATCAACAAAGTTACCCAACCTATCCAGAATATTAGCAATAGAATCAAGAATACGGCGACCCATGCTGCGATCCTTGTCAGTCTTTGCAGGATTGTCCGTGAGACGACCGGCCTCTAAACCAGCAGCCTTCTCAACAGCCTTATATGCTTTTTGAATCTCAGGAAGATCAGGATTCTTGAAGTCTTGATCGTTAAGAACATTCTTTAAATTGTCCAAAGCGTCAGCTAACGGCTCACCCCCAAGTAGATTACGATCTTCGTCTGTCAACTTAGCAGCGTTACGGCGATCAGCAATGCTTGGACCAATCCGACCCGGACGCTTATCCTCCGTCTTATCTAAGACACTAGCAAGTTTATCCATAACGTCAGCAAGACCATTTAGAGAATTATCGTACTTCTCCTTAATCGCAGAGCCAAGACGCTCACGCCGAGACCCACGCTCCGAGCGCAGCTTCCTACGCTTTTCCATAGCATCCTCAATACGAATGCCAAGGTCAACTAAACTGTTAACAACTGTTCGTGGAAGCGAATACCCACAGTTCCGACCAAACTGGTCAGTAATACGCCCACCATAACGGGTGCCCGGAGGACACCTGTAGCGGTTTAGACCCGGATCGAACATCGCACGAGCACGACCGGCACCACCTTTCGGGGTTGGTTTCGTACCGGGACGCTTAACTTCAATGCTACCTAGTCCTTCCGAAAAAATAGCAGCACGAACCTCAATTAACTCGTAATAATTAGACGTTCGATGTGTCAGAGACGCTATTGTCTTGGTGGACAAGAAAAAAGGGTTATCTGTCTTATCCTCTGCAACAATCTCATAAATAGGATCATTTTTTGATCTACGTGGCGCAGAGCGTGACAAGAATATATCATACACCCACTGCGGAACACTCCGAATACCGCCTCCCGCTGTTTCAACACGAATCAACTTATTCCTGTTAGCGCTAACCTCAAACTTATTGTTTTTTAGTTCACCGAAATCTATTGTGAACCTACCGTCTGACCTATCTGCGTAGTCACGGATTCCGGCGCTTGGGTCAGGTAAGTTAGCCGCCCGACGCATAGAAGTAGGGAAAGTTCTACGCAGACTTTCTACTTCGGTCGGTGTCAACTCTCCGCCAACACGGCTGATCTTTACTGCCCCCAACTCAGGGATGTCAACATAAGCATCACGAAGCCCTGTAGAAAACGCAGGAACAATGTCCTTACCAATCTGCCCATCAACGTACCGGTCAATTAGTGTACCATCTACCAAATCGTCAAATTCGTCAAGTTTGCCAAGCGCCTGCAAAGAAACAACAGGCTCCAAAATAACGCCGTCACGCCTAATAGCACGCAGACTAAAATCGGTCTCGTTTGCACGTGACAAAACAGTGTTGACAGATGTCTGTCTACGAGTCGGGCTACCCTTCTTAGGGGCAACAGGAATCTGAGCAGCACGAATAATATCGTAAGGATTACGGTTGCTACGCAGATCACCAATCTCACGGACAAGCGAAGCGTCACGGGCCAAAGAAGCCAACGCCCTTTGTGCTCCAGAAGACGGAGAACCTACACCCTTACCGGGGATACCCAAAATCTGGGCACCACACGTACTAAACTGAGAATTCGTAAATGTGCCACCCTTCTGGAATCCGGGCGGACATCTAAACTGATTACGAGCACCTCGGCCTACGCCACGAACCAAACGCCTAGCACTTGGAAGCCCACGTCCCCCACCAGGAGTGAGGGTTTCATAGATTTGCGAACGAATCGGACTACGAAAATCTGAAATGTCGCCCGGAAGAATAATAGACCCAACACCCTGAGCAGCCTGCCCAACACGTGAGTTAGACCCAACAAGACCTACTCGCTTTTCACCCATCGCCCCATTGACAGGAACCTTTGAAGCATACGTAGAAAACATCGCAGCCTTCATATCGACCGCCGCCTGACGCCCAGCAATAGGTTGAACCAGTACGCCACCGAAGTCTCTAGACTCACGAAGTGCAATACGCAAAGGAGATACTTCAATTACCTGGCGATGCTGAAGTAGCACCCCAGACTTTCCCCTACGAGCAGCACTGCTAACACGCCGCACACTCCGGCCACGACGCTTACGGCTACCCTTGCCCTTACCTTTACCTTCGTTGGGCCACTTACCCGTGATCTCGTGGTGAAGCCAAGCGCAGATACGCTGAGGCTTACCGCCAAACTGAGGCTTATCCATTAAGATGACTACGCAACGACGAAAGCCACCAGGCTTCTTCATTATAGGACGCCAGTATTTCAAAAGGTCTTCTAGGTTACCACGCCGGGGACCTCTACCACGGGTAAGCGACGTAAGGGCATCAGCATTCGGCCCTACTTCGGGACCCACTTTAAGAGTGAAGGTTCCGACATCTGCTTTTTTAATTTCAGTCAGCATCAGAATTACCAAATCTCTCTAACGGGCTAAATTCATAAATTTCGCCATCGGTCTCTAGGTATTCTACCGCTTCGATGTCTGTCGTGGAGCCTAAAACAATCCTGGACCCCAAATTGAGTAGGGCTTCGTTAGCGAGGCTAATTCTGTTTCCCACTTCTGAGGGTCCCATAATAACTTAACCTCCAATTAGGAAAGTCCGTCCTCCATCAAACTGCGGAACTCCTCTAGAGCGGAAAACAAATCGGAGTCGCCCGACTTTTCGTCTTCGACCTCGACCTCGGCTTCTGGCTTCTCGGCTTCGGCAGCGTCACCCTCAATAGTAGCAAAGTCCTCAGGAATCATTTCCTCAAGACCCAACTCTTTTGCTCGCTTAGCAATGTGGGCTTTAGCAGCGTCAACATCTTTAGCACGCTGGAAAGCAGCCAAGGCGTTCTTTAGATCAGCCTCGTCCGCAATCGGGAATGAGCCATCATCCATCGCCTCACCCGACTCAGCCATTGATTCACGTTGCTCACGTGAATACATGCGCTTGATTTCAAGCTCGGCTTCAAGTGCCTTGATCTCGTCCTCTTCGCTCATAGCGTAAGCAAAGTCGTCCATCGTGTCGTACTCGTCGTATCCTAGAACTTTACCCTCTACCGAAACGTAGAAGTCAAAACTCTTCTGACCGGAGTCAAGTTCAACAACGTACACATCTTCGTCAGCGAATACGTCCACCATAATACCCATGACTTGGCCCTTAACGTCAAGTTCCATGTCATCAAGCGCTTTGACCGCAACGGCTTCTGCGTCAGATGATGAAATGATGTTTAGTTCCTCGGCGGACTTGCCTGCTACTAGGCTCTCGTCAACTCGCAGCCAACCCAGTTCGTCGCCTTCGCCTGACAGGAATACCTCAATGAATGTACCGTCTTCGCACTTAACGTCGATGACAAACATATCGTCCGTGGAGGAGTAGCCTGATCCAACAATTTCGCCAGGGTGTGCCATCTTAACGACTGACTCAACCTCAGCCAAACTGGGTAGTCCGTCTTCTGGAGCACACCCGCCTTGACAGAAATCACACGGCTGTCCAACAGACTTACGCTGAAAACCGCACAGGAAGTCGTCTGCCTTTTCCACCACATCAGGAGCAGCCTCAGGAGTAGCCTCAGGCTTATCAGCACTCAACTTCTGCCACTCGTCGTGAGTGGCGCAAGGCATGAACTTATCACCCGCACCGTGAGTACCCTCACAGCCAAGCACAGCCGCACGCTCAAGAGCGTCTTCCTCTGTGTCAAACATGTCTTCAATACCGCCGTCAACCTTTTCAGCAACATCAGTGGCGACCATTGCTAGTCGGGCCTCATCAGCCTTCTCTGCGTCAAGATCAAACTCGCCCTTACGCATGGCATTAACTTCTAGCGGGCTACGGCGGCGGTAGCGCTTACCATACCCCTTACCAGAGTTTTCGTCGTAAACGTCTACAACCTCGTATGAATCCTTGGCATCTTCGTCAAGGCCATCATACTTCTCTTCTGTAATAAGGTCGTCGTCGTCTTCCATCTGCTTCAAGCGGGAATCAGGCACGACCATTGAAGGAATTTCCTCTTCGTCATCAGCAGCCATCTGCATCATGATTGAAGCGGCCTTCTCATCAACAGAGTCTGTGGGGTCTTCAGAAAGCGCACCCTCAGTCTCGTCAGCAGCGGCTGCTACATCGGCTGCTTCCTTGACTTCAACGTCTTCAACATCATCATCAGCCTTGTGACGGAACATCCAGCCCATCGGCTCTTTAGTCTCTTCGGTGACAACGTTAATCAGAGCATAGCCCTTTTGATCCTCGGGATCAAGAGCAGAAAACGCCCCTTCGTCTAGAAGGTCGCCAGTTTCCAGCGCCTCCTTAAAATGGATGTCCGTCATAAAGACAGGAGTATCGTTCTTCTTGTCTTCGTCAGCATCCTTCTCTTCAACAGAAAGAAGTGATTCGATTTCTTCAAACTTGTCAAGATTGTCATTCATGTTTTCACTCATTTTGAACTCCTATTGCTCTTGAGTATTTTACTCAACACCGGTGGCAGTGTCAAGATTCTCGGGCTTGGATACTGAAATATTAGGCTCAAAAGAAAGCACAGCCAACGCTGAGGCTACCTTCTCAAGTAACTCTTGATGCTCAACCTTTGCTGAGAAGTGCAAGTCCACACCATCGTCTGACTTGAACGCAAACACAGGCACCTGTGCAACAGCACTGCTGACATCAAACGACTCCACCTCTGAACACTTAACATGCACAACAAATCCTGAAGTCACCTTCTCCCCTTGCTCGCTTGGGCGAGACATAGGGGCCTCCGTCAAAAAGTTTTCAACCTCACCAATTAGGGCCAACGTTAATTCACGCAACTCGCCTGCTCCACGAATCTTCAGCATCTCATTATATGCCATCAACAATAGTGCCATGGGGTCTTTCAAGTAGTCAGGCTTCTGGTAGCGCATCATGCCGCCCTTTTCCTCCACGTCACAAGCACAATCACTCTTCTCTGACTCGCACCCGCAAGAAGCGTCCTTAGCTTCTTCATCCACTACACCGGCTAAGTAGTTATTGTGTGAGTTGATGTTAGCATTACCATCAAACTTCTTCAATGCTTCCTCATACTCTTCATGCGACTCGCAAGGCAAATACCCTCCACCGTGGGAGTGATATCCTGCGCACCCGAACGTCTTTGACCACGCCAGTGCAATATCGGGCGTAGCCCAAGTTCCCTGCTCGTCGTCAGCATCCCGAATCCCCGCTGGCTCTTGAGCGTCTTTCTCATCCGGGTCTTTAATCATCATTGAGGGTGGAACCGCATCACCAACTGGGGCATAAACAGTTTTTGGCTTTACTCGGGTGGGCTTACCTACTATAATACGGTCTCCCTCACGAGTGAATGTAGCCATCCACATTATGTCCTCACCCGTCTGAAATACGACAGAGTTTCCGGCGATACTTAAAATCTGAACTGGCTTCTTGAGGGCTTGGGATAGCATCCTGCCCATCATTGCTGACAAGGCATCAACTCGATTGGAGGCAGCATCCATGTCGTCCACTCTGCCCTTTTCAACAGCACCTTCACTGTCGTCTTTAACAGAAATTGTTCCAGTAAGGTTGTTGGCCCCATGAAGGACAGGAGACATTTCATACAACTCAACTTCTTTTAGCATGTTGGCTTGACGCCCAGCATCAAAATCTGCTGTGATTGTCTTGTAACCGATTGACCACTCTTGGTCCATACCGTAAAAGGCTACGTTCGCAAATGCTTCACGGCCACGCTCAGTGTTGAGATTGAACTGAACCTTGGCAAATAGCCCACCAATTCCGGCCTGCTTCATCTTTTCTGGGAGGCGAGGATCACTCTTGGGTACTTCATATATTTCTAGGACCTTACCGATAGGCTGGTTCCAATCATGGCCCCACACAACACGAGGCTTACGCCGTTTAAGAGAGCCGTTAAACGCCCCTGAAACTACAACGTCACCGACTGAATCTTTATTACCTATACCGGAAACAAAGGCTTCAACAACGCCTTGTGCCTTGTCAATGCCGATTTGTCCTGAAATTGCTTTAAAATCAAAAGCGGGATCAGTGTTCTCAACAACATCTGAATGCTCAACTAAAGTGGTCATGTCTCTCCTTAAGAATACTGCGACACTTATATAGTACACTCCCTAACTGACCCGTTGGAGAGGGTTTATATAAAAAGTGTGCGAAGGGTTTATATATTATCTCGTAAACTTCAATACACATCGGCAATTAATTGTCAAACCCGGAGGAGCCAAAGGGTCGTGCGGGAATCTAATTGGAACGCCGTCTACAAAAAACGCACTACTAACAGGCAGTTTATCACCGTTCAATTGCTTATGGCTAATTCTTACACGCTCATCCTTCAACGCAATCCACTGTTTATTAACACCAGTATCGGTGTTGGTAGCAGAATCGAAAAGACCCTGATTATACGGGCCAAAAACAGCAGAATCTACAATCATGGACTTGCGCTTACTCCTTAATTTATTGAAAACTGCTTTGATTAGCACAGTAGCCAAAATTATCTTGAAAGTAATGTTGAGGTCGCTGCCGTCCTTGTCACGGCCTAGCGCCGCAGAAGCAAGTGCCGCTTCAACTTGATTCTGTGTCGTAAAGTTGAAATTGTTTACCGTAGCTAGATGTGCGGAGATGGCCGCATCTGCCTGCTCTGCGGTTACAGAGTCACCATAACCTTCTTCTATATTGTCAGATATAGCTTGTTGATAAATGTCTTTCATCAAAACGGTAAGTGGTATGGTGCTTACAGCTAAGGCCGACATGGGGACAATCGAAGCAAAGTTGGCATCTTCGCCTAGTGTAAGTAACGCCGATGCTGCTTGTGTGGCGATTGCATCAAGAACTGTCTGCTCTTGAGTGTCAATGATAGTGTCTAACCGCTTAGAGAGTTGATCTTCTAAAGAGTCAACCCTGTATAACGCTTTTTCTTCCCAAGTTGAGTACCTACTCGCTAGCGAATCGAACTTATCAAACTTTAGGTCTGATGAAAAGGGAGACTCTTCTTACCCTCCGCTTCATCATCCTGTAATTCGCTTGGAACTGATGATGCGGGGGCTTCAATGTTTTCGGTACCTGTTACCGTGCCTGCTTCCACAAAGCCTCCCTCTTCTGGGCTAAACTCTGTGACCACCGACTGCTGAGCATTCTGTGCCTGAATATCTAGAGGAACGCCACTTTCAACATTAGTCTGATCATTCATGGCTTTTTCTGTGTTTGCAATTGGTGTCTGATTCGGGTTAGACAAGAGAGAGTCTGCAATATCGGAAACAACAGTTTTTCTACCGGATAACGAACGGTATTCATTTGCGCTAATCAAGCCAGCCTGGAACTCTGTAAGATTGTAGCGCTCCCGCTCTTGCTTGGCAAGCACAAGAACTGGCACGTTGTCCACGTTAAAGTCAACAAAGTATGTATCGTCAATCTTATCAAACGAACGAGCAATCAAGTCAAGGTGCGGAGACATGGTTTCCATCCAGAATACCTTGCCTTCTTCCATAGCATTAGAGAAAGTTCGACCGGACGAGTTACCAATAATCGACTCCGGTACACCAAACGCAGCAAGAATCTCTTCTTTTGTTATCGTACGCATCTGCACATAAGCCGCATCTCGTGGGCTAGCAGCAGTATCTACGAAATCAGCACCATCATCCGACGAAATAACGCCCACCGACCCTGTACGCCCAATGTTACCCTGGAAGCGGGAACGAAGTTCCTCTTTATCTTCGTCGGCAATCTCACTACGAAGAACCAACAAGCCACCCGGTCTGCCATCGTTAATCAAGAAGTTGCGATTATACATTTTAGCCAAGTTCTCTAACTCAATAGCAACGCCCGCAGCCTCCATCGGAGTCATAGACAGATAGGGGTCTAGCGGGTGTGGACGGCGAATCCAGATAACATTCTCAGGCTTAATAGTGCGCTTTTCCAGAGCACTGATCTTAACCTCATACCCCTTCACAAATTTGCTCACGTCTGGAATGGGCGAAGTAGTTTGAGGCGGCAGCAAGTGCAATGCAATAGGCTTCCCACCACGCCCCCTAACAATTTCGACAAAAGCACCACGGCTGCTCATAAGCAACTGTGCAGACAAACGATACCTGAAAGCAAAAGCGTTCTCACCAACGTTTGCGGTGTTGTTGAACAGTTTCAACATGGAGTGATCCCCGACCACTTCACCAAATGGGCTGTTATCCTTACGGAACATCATAGGTAACCGTGCCTGGTTTGATGAAATAACATCAATACACCGGAACACCCAAGTAACCTTAGATACCCCCTCCTTGTAAGCCTTAACAATATCCCAACCATCGTGGTACCCACGACCATCCAAACTCAACGATGGGCTGTACGACACTGGGGCACCTACTGAAATAGGTGCGGCTTTCTGCTGCCCATCAATTCCAGCTTGAAGAGATTTGTTTGAACTTGAGTTCCACGCCATTATTCAGCCCCTAAGAGATAGCCGTAAATCCCGCAAGCAAGGCCAGCGCTTGCCAGACCCCACCCCAAACTTAGTATACTAAGACCAACGCCTATTAGTGTTATACCGACGCCTATCATCATGTGAGCAGCGCCGGAGCGATTTAGAATATTCTTCATAAGTATACTGTACCTTTTATTTGTCTAGGAGACAAGCAGATATGTCCACAGAGCCACCCAACTGGGAAAAAATCAAAGAATACTTAGAGCCAAAGCGATCTGACTACTGGGTTGAAGAACCCTCACTCACTCAAAAAGTTTTTCTACGGTCAGAAGGCCAAGAAGTAATGTTTGGTGGGGCCGCTGGCGGAGGAAAGTCATCAGCGCTTATTATGGCCGCCCTACAATACGTGGACGTTCCAAACTACAGCGCTATTTTGTTCAGGCGCACATACGCTGACCTTGCACTCCCCGGCGCTCTAATGGACCGTTTCAGAGAATGGATTATGCAGTTTGACGATGTTAATTGGAATGCAAACGCCTACACTGCAACTTTCCCCAGTGGAGCACGAATAACATTTGGTTACCTCAACAACGTAAACGACTACTTACGCTATAAAGGTTCGGAGTTTCAGTTCATCGGAATGGACGAGATTACTGAAATCAGAGAATCAGACTATCGCTACATGTTCTCACGTTTGCGCCGCCCTCCTAGCGGGCCGCTATCTACCGTACCCTTACGGATGCGCTGTGCAACTAACCCCGCACCTAACTGGGTACGCCAACGATTTCTGGTCGAGGGTAAAGAGAAGGGGCGTATCTTCATCCCTTCAATGCTGACCGACAACCCCGGAATTGATGCCGACTCATATCGGACCATGCTCGCAGAACTAGACCCTATCGAACGCAAGCGTCTAGAGTTTGGTGACTGGTGGGCCACGACACTAGGGTCAATGTTTGATCGCAACAACCTTGAGATCATAGAACCAAACGAAATGCCCGAATTGAGTAAAGATACCACCGTTGTGCGTTTCTGGGACTTAGCAGGAACCGAACCAAGTAAATCTAATCCTGACCCCGACTGGACCGTTGGATGCCTTGGAGCCTTCGATAACGGTGTCTTTTACATTCTGGATGTCCGCCGCCTCCGTGCAAAAGGAGAGAAGGTTGAAAAGTTTATTAAGGAAACGGCTGAAGAAGATGGCCCCGAGATAACAATTCAAATGGAACAAGAGCCGGGATCAGCAGGCAAAAACTTAGTAGACCAATACGCCCGTTATGTCTTGGCAGGGTACGACTTCTCTGGTCAAAGAGCCACTGGTAACAAAGCGACTAGGGCCAAACCCTTTGCGGCTGCGGTTGCTAACGGAAACGTAAAAATAATCCGGGCAGCTTGGAACACAGACTTTATTGACGAACTGTCAGCATTCCCTGAAGCACGAATCCACGATGACCAAGTGGACGCCGCTGTCCACGGATTTAACCTGTGCGCCGGATTAGGTAGGGGCATCCGGCGTAAAATTGAAATCATACTCTAAAGATGTTGACTTGTGCATTTTATCTAC
>Ga0302135_10000602_pt1 | contig 21719 bp, 22 predicted proteins | sample CBN3_surface_MG_FD_203119 | JGI IMG/M metagenome (GOLD analysis project Ga0302135, IMG submission 203119) | Marine microbial communities from Western Arctic Ocean, Canada - CBN3_32.1 | ecosystem: Environmental > Aquatic > Marine > Oceanic | place: Canada: Western Arctic Ocean | collected...
GAAATCTGTCTCAAATATTATTCCCATGATTGACGACGGGAGGCTGTGCCCGTCATGCTCTGCCGCATGTTTGCGCCAATTTATGACGCCGGATTTGTCGTGGACACGACAATCATCGCGGCTATCGCTCTGCTGGTCGATGGCGTCGTCGGTGATATGAACTGGTTGTTCTCGCGGATTGCGCACCCCATTGCGATACTTGGGCGCATGATCGGCCTGTTTGATCACCGCCTCAATCGCGAGGATCGCGGCGAAATGACGCGGCTAATTCGCGGCCTGGTCGTAACGCTGTCCATTATCGCGTTTGCTACGTCTGTTGGTTTGTTGGTGTCTTGGCTAGCTCGGACGGCGCCATTTGCATGGCTCATCGAAGTTATTGCAGTGGTTATCCTGCTCGCGCAACGTAGCCTCTACGATCACGTGCTCGCCGTCGCACGTGCGCTTGGCAAGTTTGGACTTGCAGAGGGCCGCGCGGCTGTACGGCACATCGTTGGTCGGAACCCGGCAACGCTCGACCGTCACGGTATTGCACGGGCTGCTATCGAATCGCTTGCAGAAAATTTTGCCGACGGTGTTGTCGCACCGCTCTTTTGGTATCTCGTCCTCGGCCTTCCCGGCATGTTTGCCTACAAGGCGATCAATACGCTCGACAGCATGATCGGCTATCGGTCACCGAAATATGCGAGCTTCGGCCATGTCGCCGCGCGGCTAGATGATGCTGTAAATTGGATGCCTGCTCGTTTTGCAGCGTTACTAATCGCTGTTGCTGCACTATTTGCACCGACTGCAAATCCATTGCACGCTCTACGGGTTGTTTGGCGCTACGCAAAGCGACACCCTTCGGTTAACGCGGGGTGGCCGGAAGGTGCGATGGCAGGCGCACTTGACCTCTCGCTTGGCGGACCCCGCCGTTATCCGGGCGGCGTGAATGAGGCGGTGTGGATCGGCGATGGTAACCCCCGTGTTCGCGTGGAGGATATCCGCAGGGCGCTTCTTCTCTTTGGAATTGCTTGCTTGCTAAATGGACTCGTCGTCATTGGTCTTGTGATGTTTCGACTTACTTAAGCACGCGCCACGTTCAGCAAAGCATCAAGATCCATATTAGTTTCGATGTGTCGCGCCAATGAATCCAAAGTTGCTTCGACACGTGCTTCGTGAGCTTCGCCGGGAAGCCGTCCTTGACGCAACTGATCCAAAAAAAAGCTTCTGAAAGTATCGCTGCTAAAAAGCCCGTGGACGTAGCATCCCATGGTTAGTCCACTGGCTGAAACGGCACCGTCTGGTCGGTCATCGTCAAGTAGCAGCATGGACCGGGCGAGGCCGTCTCCTTGTGTGACGCCCATATGCATCTCATAGCCGGATATTTTTGTGCCGCTTGCGCAGTGAGTTCCTTGAACATGGCCAAGCGCCTTGGTGTCGGAAATTTCCGTGTCGATATCGAGAAGGCTGAGGCCTGGAACCGGTCCTGAAGCGGCGCCTTCTCTGCCAAATCGATCGGCGATTGTCTGTCCGAGCATCTGAAACCCGGCGCACAGGCCAACGACGATCCCGCCACGTCTCGAATGAGCAAGGATATCGACGTCCCACCCGCTGGCGCGCACGTTTTTCAGATCGTCGAGTGTGGATTTGCTCCCGGGCAAAATCACGACGTCGGCGTTTGCTGGTATGGTTTCGCCCGGTTGAATAAACCTCACATTGACATCCTCTTCCGCTACGAGTGGATCGAGGTCGTCAAAATTGGCAATACGGGGAAGTTGTGGAACGATAACATTAATCGCGCCGTTTTTCTTAGGCATCGCCTGTCGCTGAAGGGCGACAGCGTCCTCCGACGGTAGTATCCAGGCATCCTCAAACCAGGGAACGACACCCGCACATAGAAACCCGGTTCGCGCTTCAATTTCGTCCAATGCAGGTTGAAGCAGCGTTTTGTCGCCACGGAATTTGTTAATAATAAACCCGGATATCAACGCACGCTCGTCGTCGTCGAGAAGTGCGTGAGTGCCAACAATGCTTGCAATCGCCCCGCCACGGTCAATGTCGGCGACAAGAAATACGGGGACCTGGGCGGCCAATGCAAAGCCCATATTTGCAATATCTCCAGCACGTAAATTGATCTCGGCTGGGCTTCCGGCGCCCTCTACCAAGACAAGATCGCCCTCGTCGGTCATATGGTGAAAACTTCCGAGGACTTTCTCCATGAGTTTAGGTTTCATCTCATGATAGTCACGCGCGTTGGCGTTGGCGAAAACACGGCCACGAACAACGACTTGCGCGCCTTTGTCCGATTGTGGTTTCAGAAGCACAGGGTTCATGTGAATGGATGCAGCGACGCCGCAGGCCCTTGCTTGCAAGGCTTGGGCGCGCCCAATCTCACCGCCGTCGGCGGTGACAGCGGCATTGTTCGACATGTTTTGTGGCTTGAAGGGCCGAACGTTCAGTCCGCGTGACGTATAGGCGCGGGCCATGCCGGCAACCAACAGGGATTTACCAACGTCAGATCCCGTGCCCTGTAACATCAGGGTTTTAGCAGGTCCTGTCATAGCCCGAGGATCACCAAAACTTCAAAAAATATTAAATGAAGGCGCGGTGATCCAAACCGCCGATGCCGTCCTATTTGCCGATCGCTGACAACGATCTGCGCAGAGCGTCCGCTTGTGGATTGCCAAATCGACCTTCGATGACAATGCCACGAGGCGTTGCGGTATCGTCTTTGTAGTAACCATTGTTCCAGTCATCGCGTTTCGCGATCAACGCACCCTCGATGCTGCCGCCGATAAAGACGCCCTTTGCCACCGAGTAGGAGATGATATCGGTGCCAAGGCTGCCTGCGGTGGCCGCCTCCATGCCGCCGCCGATTGGACCAATTGCGGCATTGATCTCGCCACCAACTTTGACCTGCCGGTCGAGGATTGAGGCTAAGCCCTTATCGGTGAGGACAATGAGAAGAAGCTCCGAAGTTTGTGCACCGAACTGCAGCCCAATACTTCCCGCACCCATTGTGAGGAATGTAGGATAGCTCCATTCGCCTGAAGCCGCGCGGGCTAGCAACACGCCGCTACCGCCTTCACCACCGAGAAAGAATCCACCCTTGAAGAGTGTCGGGATGACGACAACGGCTTTTGCCTGACCCAAATAGCTATGTACATTGGCGCCAAACTCACTGTGGGCGGCCAGCTTTTCAACGGTGAACCGTGCTTTTTCCACTAACTCTTCTTGCTCGGTTGCTGCAAAGGCCGGTACCGACGTGGAGACTGCTGCAGCCAATAGAATCGCGACAAATCTAATCATAATCGGAACGCTCCTCATCAGATAATTCTTGGTGGTACTGAGTAGCAGGATGACGTCAAAACTCTATCCCGACCTGGGCTTTTACGCCGTCCCGAAATGGATGTTTCACTTGTTCCATTTCGGTTACGAGGTCCGCAAGATCCACAAGCGGTTGCTTCGCATTGCGTCCAGTAACGACAACGTGCAAGTCCTTCCGTTTCCTGATCAAAACCTCCAATACGTCATCTAGTGGCAGGTACTCGTATCGTAACACTATATTTAGCTCATCTAGGATAATCATCTTATAGGATTGATCGTCCATCATCATTTTTGCCATTTTCCAGGCTGTGCGCGCTGCGTCGATGTCGCGCTGACGGTCCTGAGTGTCCCAGGTGAATCCCTCGCCCATCGCCTTGATGGTGCATAATTCGGGAAATTTCTCGAACACATCCCGCTCGCCCGTTTTCCAGACGCCCTTCACAAATTGCACGATACCGACCCGCATGCCATTACCAATGGCACGAACCGCAAGACCCATGGCAGCTGTGGATTTGCCTTTGCCCTTGCCTGTATGGACGATGATAAGGCCTTTTTCTTTGGTTTTTGTGGCGATCATCCTGTCCCGCACGGCCTTTTTTTTGGCCATCTTCTCAGCGTGGCGCTGGTTGATCTCCTCTAGTGTCATACCGGCGGTTTTCACAAAACGGGTTCCTTCTCGGTCGTCACCGACATCTTGCTCGCAAGTGTCTCCAGCATACGGTAACTCAAGTTTGAGCGCGGGCGCCACAACTCCCGGTCCTGTGCTTCTTTCAGGCGAGAGGCCATTTCCGCCAATGCCGCAGGATTGTGACGTTCAATGAACTGCCGTACCACATCGTCCATGATGTAGGCGTCGAATACGGCATCGAAATGATGATCTTCAACGCAGCGTGCAGAGGCGGCGAAGGCGAAAAGGTAATCGACGGTCGCTGCCATTTCAAAAGCGCCTTTGTAACCGTGCCGCATAACACCGCTTATCCATTTCGGATTAACGACACGGGCACGTACAACCCGTGCGACCTCTTCTTGGAGGGAACGGATTCTTGGGCGAGACGGCAAGGAGTGATCATTGTGATAAACGCTCGGCTGCTGACCGGAAAGGACGCGAACCGCGGCCGTCATACCGCCTTCAAACTGGTAGTAGTCGTCGGAATCGAGCAGGTCGTGCTCGCGGTTATCCTGATTTTGGATTACAGCGTCAATGCGGGCCAGGCGCGTCTCGAAATGACGGTGTGCAGGCGCACCTTCTTGCCCGCTGCCATAGACATAACCGCCCCAGGCAACATAGGCGCGCGCCAAATCTGCGTCGCTTTCCCAACCATTTTCGTCGATAAGCGCCTGCAAGCCAGCTCCATATGCGCCAGGTTGCGACCCGAATACCCTCGATGCTGCCCGTAAGAGAGCGTCGTCTAGGTTTGTGCCCTGCTCAACTAGTCGCTCGGTTTCCCTAATTACTTCTTGGGCAAGCGGGTTGTCACGGGAACCTTCATCAAGGGCGGCAACGGCGCGCACCGCAGAATCGAATAAATCGATCAAATTGGCAAAAGCGTCGCGAAAAAATCCGGATATTCGGAGCGTAACATCAACACGGGGTCGATCCAGAATATCCAGTGGCAGAACTTCAAAACCAGTAACGCGCCGCGAGGCCGCGTCCCAGGTCGGTCGTGCGCCGATGAGCGCCAAAGCCTGGGCGATATCGTCGCCGCCGGTACGCATGTTGGACGTGCCCCAGGCACTTATCGCTAGACTTGTTGGCCAGTGACCGTTGTCCTGCGCGTAGCGTTCCACCAGCATTTGAGCGGATTTCCAACCAAGCTGCCAGGCCGCTGGTGTCGGCAGGACGCGGGTATCGACGGAATAGAAATTTCGCCCGGTCGGCAACACGTCGGGACGGCCACGCGTCGGAGCACCAGACGGGCCCGGCATCACAAAGCGGCCACCGAGGCCCGTTAGAAAGCCGTTGATCTCGCCGGCAGCGCAGGCTTGGACTGCTGGGCGTATCTGTTCGTTCACCACCTTCATTACCGACAAGGTTCTCTCGCCATCACTCGTCGGTGGTGTTTCTCCGCGGACCATGCTGTGCGCAAGGACCTCTAGTCGCTCGACGGTATCTCCGGCTGTGCGCCAGAGTTGGTTAGGATCAACCTGACACAGGCAATCAGGACGCGGTCCGTTCCAAGGATCGCTCATCACGCAGTCGAGCGGATCGAAATCGAGATCGAGATCATCTGCAAGTGCGCGAATTAGTGAAGCCTCACCTTCATTGGTGCCGCGTGGCGCTCGCGCCAATGCCACGACAAGGTCGCAAAGCAAGTCATCTTGCGGTGTTTCACCAAAAATGTGCAGGCCGTCGCGGATTTGCATTTCCTTAAGTTCGCACAGGTAGTTATCGATTGCCGTCAAAGTCTCGGCTTCGCCAGCGTCCCGTGTGACGCCACAATCCTTGTCCAGCCCAGTTGATTGAGCGAGCTCCATAATCTGTGTGCCGAGTAATTTAAGCCGCCTTGGGTCAACCCCCGCGGCCTCGTAATACTCGTCGACAAGCTGCTCCAGGTCTTTTAGCGGTCCATAACTTTCCGCACGCGTCATGGGCGGCGTCAGGTGATCGATGATGACGGCCTGGGATCGGCGTTTGGCCTGGGTGCCCTCGCCCGGGTCGTTGACGATGAATGGATAGAGATGCGGCGTTGGCCCGAATACGGCCTCGGGGAAGCATGTCTCTGACAGGGCGACTGCCTTGCCGGGCAACCATTCGAGATTGCCATGCTTGCCCATGTGGACCACGGCATCCGCCCTAAACTCGTGGCGAACCCATGCGTAGAAAGCGAAATATCCGTGAGGCGGCACAAGAGCCGGGTCATGGTAACTCGACTGTGGATCGATATTGTATCCGCGTGCGGGCTGTAACCCGACGGATATGTTACCGAAGCGAAGTGCTGGAATTGCAAAGGCTCCGCAATCGGTTCGACCGGGTTGAAAAAGCGGGTCCGCTTCCGGACCACCCCAACGTTCGGTGACTTGGTTTTGGATAGCCTTTGGCAGAGCTGAAAAATGCATCTCATAGTCGCTGAGTGCGAAAGTCTCGTTAACTTTGCGGCCAGCAACTGCCGCGTTGGTTGGTCCGTCGACAAGCTGCTGAATTAACGTGTCACCGTTGTTTGGAATTTTCTCTACTTCGTAGCCGGCATTCTGGAGCGCGCGGAGCGCCGAAATAATGCTAGCAGGCGTGTCGAGACCGACGCCGTTGCCGATGCGGCCGTCGCGGTTTGGGTAGTTTGCCATTATGAGTGCGATATGGCGGTCCGCAGGCGGTTTCCGGCGCAGGTGGCTCCATGATGCGGCCAACGCAGCGACGAAGTCGCAACGGTCTAAGATCGGAACATATTCAACAATGTCGGTTTGGGTCAGTTCGTCGCGCGCCTGGCGTCCCTTGAACGAAACAGCTCGTGAGAGGATGCGTCCGTCGACCTCCGGGAGTGCCACGTTCATGGAAATATCGCGGGCGCCGAGCCCGCGGGTCCCAGTTCGCCAACTTTCTTCGTTGCCTCCGGAAAAAACCACCTGCAGGATTGGGCAATCAGCGGCTACGAATGGTGAGTCTGCGGTTCTTGCTCCAGGTGCGGCGAGAGAAAAGCCCGTGGCGTTGAGGACGATATCCGGCATTGACGTATCCACGATCTCGCGGATTAGAGCATCTGCAATCGGATCTTTGAGGCTTGCGACATACAGGGGAATGGCGTTTAGATTTTGTTGTCTTAAGCTTGCTATCAGCGCATCGATGACAGCGGTATATCCTGCCTGGATGAGCGAACGGTAAAACGTAAATATAGCTGTAGGCCATTCGGAATGCCGCGGTATGTCTTGTAATCCAGGCTGGGCAATTTCCGGCCAATACAGCCCTGCCCGCAGCAGATCTACAGGTTCTCTCCAACCTATTGTGTCTGCGCCATTGCTTTTGGCATCAACATTGATCAGCGTCGCGGCGTAGCGCAGTAAATTGTTGGCATTCTCTGGCCCACCTTGTATGCAGTATTGCAAAACTCGATGGGATTGCTGTTGCGGCAGCGTAGACAGCCCCTGAAGCTCGGGGTCCGGCTGATCGTCTCCAGGCAACAAAGCTAATGCGATACTGTTTTTGCGACAGCACGCGGTCAGACGTTCGATGCCGTACGGCCAATATCCGCGTCCACCGAGCACTCTGACGATGACGAGCTTTGCTTGGCTCACTACATCCTCGACATACAGATCTACCGAAAGATTGTGTCCGAGCTGCATAAGATTTGCGAGCCGCAGGCTGGGCGTTGATGGATCTTCATCCAATCGTCGATGTTGGGCGGCAGAAAGGCTGGCTATCTCGCTATCGGCGGCTGTAAGAAAGACGATATCGCTAGGCGATTGGCCGAGGTCAATTGCTTCCGCACCGTCGTCAACTGTTCCAGGCTGGGCCGCGAGCAGATGCATGCGAAACTATCTTCTTTCTGAATTTTAAGCTCGGCGTCAGGTTACCTAACCGAGCATGTTGTCATCTTTGGCTGGCGCCTAAATCAGGCGGCCAGCCAGCCATCGATTGCAACGGCGATCGATGGAATGTCAAACCCCGTTTCGGCAATAAAGACAATCCGCGTCCGCCGCTCCTCCCCTGGAAGCCAGTCGCGGTCAAAGTAACGCTCGATACGCGGACCAACGCCTTGGATAACCTCGCGCCGATCCCGGCCAGGGCGATCAATGAAGCCTTTAATTCGCAGGATGTCGTGGGTTTGGACAATCTCGATCAACTGTGCTTGCAGTAAATCTGCATCGTCGATGGGGCCGAGCTCCAAAGTAAAACTGTCAAAATCATCATGATCATGCTTGCCGTCAACGCCATCATGGTGCGACGGCCGGGAGTTCAAATCTGCTTCTGCTTCTGCCCCTAACCCCAACAATAACGCCGGAGCGACCAGTGCGTGAGCCGCTGTGACAACTGACACGCCATTGCGTGCGCGCTCGGTGACACTGCTGGCGACTCGGTCGAGTGCTACCTGGTCCAGCAGATCTGCCTTGTTGAGGATGATCATGTCAGCGCACGTCAATTGATCTTCATACACTTCCTCCAGGGGAGTGTCGTGGTCGAGCATTGGATCGTTGGTTCGCTGTTTCTCAACCGCTACCTGGTCATGTGCAAACCGCCCCTCGTTGACAGCGTCGGCGTCGATCACGGCGATGACACCGTCAACTGTGACCTTCGCCTTTATCTCGGGCCAATTGAACGCTTGTACGAGCGGCTTTGGCAGTGCAAGGCCCGATGTCTCGATGAGGATGTGATCGGGTAACTCATCGCGTGCGAGCAGTTTTTCCATCGCCGGCACAAAATCGTCTGCGACCGTGCAACATATGCATCCATTGGCGAGTTCGACCACGTCGTTCTCGTCGCAACCCTCGATGCCACACCCCAAGAGGAGCTCTCTATCAACGCCCAGAGCGCCAAATTCGTTAATCAGGAACGCAAGCCGTCGGCCGCCGTTGTTTTCGATAATGTGGCGAATCAAGCTGGTTTTACCGGCACCGAGAAATCCAGTGATAACGGTCGCAGGAATGCGCTGGGCCATGTTTACTCCTTGTTCATTTCGGTGATTTTAGCGTGATCGGCAGGCCGGCGGTGATAAAGACGACATAGTCCGCACTCGCGGCAATCTGTTGGTTAAGGCGACCCGCGTGGTCTCGAAATGCCCGCGCCAGTGCATTGTTTGGCACTATGGAAAGGCCGACCTCGTTAGATACGAAGACGACGGGTCCTGCGAGGTCATTGAGCTGATTTTCAAGTTCTGACAATTCGCGCGTCACGTCTTGCTCGTTTAGCATGAGATTGCTGAGCCAAAGTGTGAGGCAGTCGACAAGAACTGGCCGCATAGGATCGGCAAGCTTTTTAAGTGCGCCAGCGATCTGCAGCGGCTCTTCGACTGTGTGCCATTGCAGACCACGGCGTTCACGATGTTCGAGAATTCGAGCCGTCATTTCTGCGTCTGCGGCGGTTGCAGTGGCGAGGTAGGTTGCGCCGTCCCACACGTTATCGAACTGTTGTTCTATAAGTGCCTCTGCCCAGGCGCTCTTGCCGGACCGCGCACCGCCAAGAACCAGGGTAACTGGCGGTAGTTCAGAAACTAAATCGGCTTTTGGGGTGAAAGCTGGAACCATGAGATCAAGCTAGCAGACAGACGACAATAATGCAGTGTCGTTGCAGTGGGTTGTTCCTTAATTGAGTCGTCTAATTGGACCAAACCCGGAAATGGATCCGTTAATTTGGTGTAGTATTCCGTTACGCGCCACAATGTTGAAGATCACCGTGCCGCCGCCTGCAATATTGAAGGGCGAAATGCGTACTAATCCGTTGTCGATTGTTGCGCTGTCAGGGTTGATCGTTGCTGTTCGGTGCGCCTCCCCAGTAGTGGCAACGAGGAGTTGCGCCTGATCTTCGAATTCGACGGTAATCGGAGACTCAAAATCTGCGGGCTCGACCGCTGTGGTACCTAGATTGAAAATTCCCAACCGAATGAGTTGTATTCCATCAATGGAAGACAATTCGTCGAGATCGCTAAATTTGCTGCGCAGGTCCGCGGACGCTTTTTTGAGTGGCTCAGCCAGCCACTCATAGGCGACGTCGCGTTGTGGCCGCTGCATGAGCTCCGGGCGTTTGCGTCGTCGTCGAAGCATAATCGCAAACCCGCAGATAAGGGCGAGCAGAACAGCGAATGTTGCGAAGTCGAGGCCGACATTTTGAAACTGCATTGTTCAGTTCTCAGTTTCGTCGCTCGATAGCCTCAGCGCGAAGGTCGATTAATAGTTACTACGCGCCAAGCCGCGCCGTTTCCATCATCGTCAATATAATCGAGGCGCGTTAAGGAAAGGTTGTCGATGCTAAGTGCAAGTACAGCCTCTGGATCGAGACCAAGTGCGAGCGCAGCAGCAGAACGGATTGTCCCACCGTGAGCGACAGCCACCACATCCCGACCGGCATAAGTCGCTGTCATGCGGATTACCGCTGGCACGACACGGGCAATTACATCGGCGAAACTTTCGCCGAGAGGTGGTCGTTCGAAAGCCGGAGATAGCCAATGCCGATGGAATAAGTCGTCACGCAAATTTGCAAATTCATCGTATCGCATGCCCTGCCAATCGCCAAAGCATTGTTCACGAAATGCCGGTTCGACGATTGCTTCGGGGAGGTCAAGGCCCGCGGTCATGATTGCATCAGCTGTCTGAGTAGTTCGTTGCAAGTCACTCGTTGCCAATACGGCGCCGCTTGGCAAAATTTTCGCCAGCGTTGCAAATGCATCGTCGTCGCTACAGTCCGCAGGTACGTCTTCTTGACCGTAAATACGCCCATCGTTGGACGTAACGGGGGCATGTCGTACCCACCACCATCGGGTTACATCATTCAACATCACGGCCAATCCTCTAAACCAATGCAACGGCGCCCAACAGAACGACAATCTCAACTGATTGCTGGACTGCGCCTAACAAGTCGCCGTTATAGCCACCGAGAAATCGCCGCGCTAGACGGCCTCCGAGCCACGCAGCCATCACGGCCAAAGCCAAGACAATAATTCCTTGTGTCGGACCCAAACAGAGGACCGACAAAACACCTCCGAAGACAGCAGAAATTGCAGCTGTTCCAGTCGAAGGCTTGCCAACCGCCGCCGCAACGCCCGTCACACTTGCGAGCTCAACCCTAGACATAATCCACGGCAAGATGCCTCGAGATAAGCTGCCCGCGGCAATGAGTGCCGCTGCAACCAGCCAGGGGTCTGAGAGAGCTGTGAGCGCGCCTACTCTCGCCAAGACGCTCAATAAAAGCGCTAATCCGCCGAAGACGCCTATTTGGCTGTCGCGCATAATCGTCAGGCGCGCAGCTGCCGTGGTTCCTCCGCCGATGCCATCGGCAGTGTCAGCAAGCCCATCTTCATGAAGGGCGCCCGTGATAAGAATGGTCGCACCAAGTGCAATCAAGGCTGAAATAAACGGTGGCATACCGATGAAGCTTGCGAAGCCGAATACCAACCCTCCGATTAAGCCGACGACGGCGCCGATAAATGGGAAGATGCGGGCAGCAGTAGAGAGATTGGTGTGGAGTTGTTCGGATCGCCCAATTTGTATGCGCGTCAGAAAGCGCGTTGCCGCGACGATGTCACTGCGCCAGCGGTCGATATTTTCAGGCATGCCGTTGGCGGATTGCATGTAGGGTTGCACTCAAATAATTAGGGCGGCTTGTCGGCGCAACTAATACGCCGAGATACGTGAAGATGACAGGTAGGTATTGTGGCGACTACAGGCGCAACGGCAAACTTCGAAGAAATTCACTCACTAGTGGCCAGCTTGCCGGGACCGGATCGGCAAGCAGCAGACCAAGTACGTGCCCGAGAGCACGAACTCATTAAGCCGCCCGGCGCACTTGGCCGCCTCGAAGATTTGGCCGAGTGGCTGGCTACATGGCAGGGCTGCCATCCGCCGCGCATTGTTCGCGCCCGCGTCGCGGTCTTTGCTGGAAATCACGGAGTGGCGAAACATGGGGTGTCTGCTTACCCGTCAACGGTTACAGCGCAAATGGTGAAAAACTTTCAGACGGGCGGTGCTGCGGTGAACCAACTCTGCGCCCTGATGGACGCGGAGCTCAATGTCTATGAAATGGCGCTTGATCAGCCGACCGGCGACATCTTGTCCGAACCTGCGATGAGTGAAGAGGAATGTGCACGGTCACTTTCGTACGGGATGATGGCCGTAGAGGATGGATTGGATGTTGTTTGTCTTGGTGAGATGGGTATTGCCAACACTACCAGTGCCGCAGCCCTTTGCCTTGCCCTGTTTGGTGGCACAGCACAGGACTGGACGGGCCCGGGTACTGGTGTGGCCGGCTCTCAACTTGACCTCAAAACGACCGTTGTTGGCGATGCGGTAAAGTTGCACGCGCCGTTCCTAGAGAACCCGCTCGAAATACTTCGTCATCTTGGTGGTCATGAACTTGCTGCCATCGTTGGCGCAATTATTGCGGCGCGCATGGCTCGCGTGCCGGTAATCCTCGATGGATACGCCTCGACCGCGGCTGCGGCTGTCGTCCACAAATTGGTGGACGGTGGTCTCGACCATGTTGTCGTTGGCCATTTATCCGCCGAACCGGCGCATGCTCGTTTGCTCGAACAAATTGGAAAAAAGCCGATTCTCGATCTTGGCATGCGCCTTGGTGAGGCGTCTGGTGCTGTGCTTGCGCTCTCACTTTTGCGTAGTGCCGCAGCTTGCCATGGAGGTATGGCAACGTTCGCCGAGGCGGGAGTCAGTGAGAAAACCTAATGCGGCTCACTCGCCAATTTGCAGCAATAAGCCACGTTGCCGGGCAACACGAAACGAATAGAGGAAAGCGGCTAACCCAATAGTCAGGTAGAGCATATTCAATGCCATTGCCTGTGCCAGCAGTTCGCCGTGAAACTCATTCTTAAACAGCACCGTGCGCATGCCCTCGAATACATAGGCCGGCGGCATCGCCCAGGCGATCGGTTGTAGCCAACCCGGGAGCACTGACACCGGATAGTAAATTGCGCTGATTGGCGCGATCGCAAAGACGGCAAGCCAGGCAAAACTCTCCGCACCAAGCCCCGCGCGCAAAATGACCGCCGTTATCATCATGCCAAGGGCCCAGCCAAAAACCAGAAGGTTTATGAAGAAGGCTATCAACGGAAGGCCGATTTCATATATCGAATAGTGGTAGAGCGGAATCGCGACCAATGTTGCCGGAACAACGCCGAGCAGTGTCCGCAGCAAGCTTATGCACGTCAGACCAGCAATCATTTCATATGGCCTTAAAGGGCTCACAAAGAGATGTCCGAGGTTGCGCGACCACATCTCTTCAAGAAACGAAATCGAATACCCCATCTGGCTGCGGAACAAAATATCCCAAAGCAGCACCGTGGCAATGAGCACACCACTGGCTTCGGCCACCCAGGAGGAATTGGTCAGCAGATGCTTTGTGATGAAGCCCCAAAGGATAAGCTGGAACATTGGCCAGTATATGAGCTCCAACATCCGCGGCCACGACCCAACGAGAAGGTACACATAGCGTAGGACCAAAGCAGATATGCGCCGTGCGGAAACAGGGCGGTCGTGTATGCGCATTACACTGGTCGATTTGTCTGATGTGTTCGTTGACATCGCGCTAGGCGGCCGCTTCACGATTGCGAGCAATGTCGAGGAAAACTTCTTCGAGCGTCTGCCGGCCATAACGGTCAATTAGGTCAGCTGGCGAGCCTTCGTCTTCGATACGGCCCTGACGTAACATGAGGACATGGCTGCACATCCGTTCGACTTCGGCCATGTTGTGGCTGGCCAGTAGGATCGCCGCGCCAGTTCGTTTTTGATAGGATTCCAGGTAGCTCCGAATCCAGTCCGCTGTGTCTGGGTCTAGGCTCGCCGTGGGTTCGTCGAGCAATAGAAGTTCAGGTTCGTTCAGAAGCGATTTGGCAAGCATTACACGCGTTTTTTGCCCTGCTGAGAGCGTCCGATACTGGCGGTCCATCAGTGCTTAGAGGTCAAGATCCTCAGCAATTGTCTCAAGCCGATCACGGATCCGATAGAGCCCGTAAAGCATCGCATAGACCGTTAGATTCTGTCGGACCGTGAGCCGTTGAGGTAAATCGATATAGGGCGATGAAAAACTCATACGCCCAAATGCTCGATAGCGATTTCGAAGCATATCCTCGCCAAACACACGGATTGTGCCAGTTGTCGGCAAGAGAAGGCCGAGAAGCATCGATATTGTGGTGGATTTTCCGGCCCCGTTTCCGCCTAACAGCGCAGTGGTTGACCGGGCAGGGAGCAAAAAACTTACATTGCTGACGGCTACAATTTCGACTTGAATGACGGGGGTTTCGTGTGTCACGGGCACTCTATATGCGGCAGCCCGTCGACCTTCGCGGCGTCGTTCAAGCCGTTGCACAAAATCAAGCAGCAGATAGGCTTGGCTTGCCTGATTCTCTTGGCGCATCTTCTTCTCAATTCAGCGAAGAGAACAGTTGAGTCGGATAGTATCGACTGAGTAGCTGCCTCGCAAAACTAAAACGGTCCGGTAACCAGGAAGACGGAGAATCGAATTTCCGCAAATCGCAACAACAGTTATGAAACAGCTCTACTTATGTATCCACCATTTTGTCTCGTTGATCGAATAGATGGGCTTGTAATGGGTGATGCGACCGGCGCTGACGACTTGCTTGATTTGGTTGTCTAGGATCAATGCCTTGCCATCAAGATAGACAACTAAGACAGCGTGGGGAACTTTGAGATTGAGGTCCTGCACGATGGCAATACGCATTTGATCCTTGTCAAATCCGAGATGCGATAGCGATATGTATTTTGTGATCGCGTAGTCTTCGCAGTCGCCGCTTTTATTGAAAAATTGAGCGGGCGTCGCCCAATAATTCTTTTTTCGGTACACTCTCTGATCAATCTTATAGAGCCACCTATTTACGTATCCATTGACCTTAGCCAATTGTTCGCTTGGCGTATCTTTGGCTATTTGCTTGAGAAATATGCGCCAGCGCGTGATGTGATATTTTTCAACAGCTGACGGCTGACATTTGTTGAGCTCAGATGGTTCCTCTTTGAGGTAGCGATCAAGTGTCTCGCCCCATTTGGTGAATTTTCCAAGTTTTGTTGAGGATTTTTCCGTTGTGCCGAATAGTTTTACCGGTGCGGCTGTCGCCGCATGAAGCGGACTTGCTGTTATTGATATGACGACAGTTGCAAGCAGAGCCACCGCCGCATTAAGTGACACCATCCGCACCATTTGAGATCCAATCCGTCCGCCATCAGATCACCTTTGCGAGATATGCAGACCTCTGCAGACCTATTTAAACAAACGCTATAAGCGGAATATAATAGTGTTTAATAGATTTTTCATCGTCCAACGACGATAAGTTCCTGTAGTTCACAAGCATTTGAGCCGACAAGAAACGTCGCAGCCAGGGGTTTTTTTGGGTATTTCGTTACTGACACAACTGAATTTAGTGGCTTTTCGCTCTTTGGCTTCTCACTAAAAATGATTCTGACAGGCGCTGCGCTCGTCATTGCTACAGTCGTTCGGTGAGGCGACATCGCAATGACGGCATAGGAATGTCTGTGATATTACTCCTCACATCGTACAGGGCGCGTGCGCTACCCGTGCCGTGCCACCAAATACACAAGTTTATGCGATTTCTATCCCTGAACAGTCGCTGACCAAAGAATACACAACTCCAGAGCTGACACCATGAGTGATACATCTGAACTTTTAACGCTGATCGAAAAGCTCGATAAAGGCCAGGTTCTGTGCGTCGGCGATGTGATATTGGATCGCTTCGTTGAAGGGTGCGTGACGCGAATATCGCCAGAAGGGCCGATTCCCGTATTAGCGGTTGAGCGTGAGAGTGCGATGTTAGGCGGGGCCGGTAACGTCGTTCGAAACCTCAGCTCGTTTGGCGCATCAGTCGAATTGGTTGCTGTCGTTGGCGTCGACGCCGCCGGAGATGAAATTGCGGCCCTGCTAAAAGTAGAGGCACTGGCGCAGACCCATCTGCTGCGGATTGCAGGCCGCAAGACATCCATAAAGACCCGCTACCTGGCGGGTGGCCAGCAGCTACTGCGAGCCGACCGGGAAAGTTGTGAAGAACTGAATGCGGCCGATTGTGATAGGCTCGTTTCTGCGGCCGAATCGGCGCTCGGCGCATGCAAGGTGATGGTCATCTCTGATTATGGAAAGGGCATTCTTTCCGACGCCGTACTCGAGCGTCTCATCGCGCTTGGCCGTGGTGCCGGCATACCGATCATCGTCGATCCAAAGGGCAATGACTACACCAGGTATCGTGGGGCCAGTTTATTGACGCCGAATCGCCATGAGCTTGCCGAGGCTACAGGTCAACGGACAGATAATGACGAGGCGGTAAATTCAGCATGCAACATGTTGATCGAGCGGTGCGGTGTTGACGGTATGCTGGCGACACGCGGAGAAGATGGTGCAACCCTCGTGCATAGCGGTGGGGTCTTTCGACTGGCAGCGCGCCATCCTCGTGAGGTATTCGACGTATCCGGGGCGGGCGATACCGTCGTTGCGGCGCTTGCTGCGGGGCTCGCCGCTGGCGCTTCGCTTGAGGTCGCTGCAGAGCTGGCTAACACCGCCGCCGGTGTCGTCGTTGGCAAGGTCGGTACGGCGGTCGCGTGGCCGTCTGAGATTAAGGCAGCGCTCAATGAGACTGATTTCCTGGGCGGCGGCACCAAGATAATGACATTGGAATTAGCGTCGGAACGTGTCGCGACGTGGCGTCGACAAGGGCATAAAGTTGGCTTCACCAATGGCTGTTTCGACGTCCTACATCCAGGCCATGTATCGCTTTTTGAACAGGCACGCGGCGCTTGTGATCGGCTCGTCGTCGCACTCAACAGCGATGCGTCCGTGACGGGGTTAAAGGGTGCGGCACGTCCCCTGCAAAGCGAAGCGAGCCGTGCGGCGGTTCTCGCCTCAATTGCTGCAGTAGATCTCGTCATAGTCTTTACGGAGGAAACACCGATCATATTGATTGAGGCCCTAAAGCCCGATGTTTTGGTAAAGGGTACGGATTATGCGATCGACGATGTTGTTGGAGCTGCCGAGGTAAGATCCTGGGGTGGGTCGGTATTGCTGGCGGAGTTGGCTGAAGGCCACAGCACGACTAACGTTATCCAAAAAATTGCACCGTGAATCTCGCCGGCACCGTAGCACAATCAGCGTTTGCTGAGCGGTGGATTGATGAATTCGGTCAGGCGGGAGCTCGCCTTGCGGGCAAAACGTAGTGTTAGTGCCTTGCGACGCGACGCGTTCATTGTGCCGGGGGTTGCTTGCCGAATTATTTCCGCACCATAAGGGTCGGCTATCAACAATCCGTGATCTGGTGGCAAAATACCTGCTGGAAATTCTTCTGGAACAGCAAAATAGTATTGATCGCAAAATGGCAGATATTCATGCCATTTTTGGTCCGCGCGAAAGTCAGCAACTGACGTCTTAATTTCAATGATCGTAAAGAGTCCCTTTCGGTCGAGCGCAATGACGTCGACTCTCCGCGAATTCCGTAGGGTGAACTCAGAAAGACATGTGCAGCCAAGTTGCATCATCGATCGTGTAACGCCGCGCGCCAACTGGATGCTCAGACGGCTTTCCAGTTTAGTATCGGGCTCGGAGTTGTCTTGTGATCCTATGTCCTTCGCAGTCATCATACCAATATATTAACACGAACAAAACAGGCACAAATGGAAAATATTTCGAGTTGCCGTAACGCGGTTAATCGCTCCGTTCCATGCGGAATTCTCGACTCGCTGAGAATTGCGGGAGCATGGCAAACTAACAAACGGTTGCAGTACGCGCTTTTGGGCTTTTTAATTGCGCGCGTTGTTCAATCTCGGTCCTGTGTAGATGAAACCAATTGTTGACTGGCGCGAATTGAGAATCCTGATTCTCGATGTCGATGTGGAGCGGGCGCGCGAAACGCGCGAAATTCTTCGTAATTACGGTACCCCTTCGGTTTTCCGGACTGAAACCGCGGAAGACGCCTTGGGGACGCTAAGGGCATCAAAGTTCAGCGCCGTCGTGCTCGACATGCCATTAGGTGATGAAGAAGCGACGAGCTTTATGAAGGACCTTCGTAATCCACGATGAAGCCCGAGTATTGGCTTGCCGGTCGTTCTTATTACATCGTCGCCAACCGCCGAAGACCTCCAGTTGGCAATCAAGATGGGCATAGATCATTTTGTTGGTCGGCCATATCCAGCAAAACGGCTAGTCGACACAGTTGAATCGGTGGTCGGACAACCGATCGCGCAGGAGAAGACCCGGGACTACGTTGGACCAAACCGACGGCGAATTCCCAATCAAGGCTATTTTGGTCCGGAACGTCGCGGCTAAACCCAGAATCACACCGACATTTGATGCGAATTGCGAGAAGTTGAAGAGTTAATAGCGCGCAGTATAAGATTTTTCTGCAATCACTCTTTTTCCACAGCCCTTCATTGATATAATCTCTCTAGATAGATGAACACTAATTCTGGAGGCAGGTAAGCCATGGGTTATACGCTAGATGATCTCTGCATCGACTCGCGCGCAAGTTTAAAGTCGAAGCCTGGTCACGAAGGCAGGGACGAATGCTGCCAGCATCTTGAAAAACTCCTTGCTGACAAAGAGTTTGTCGCAAAGTATTGCGGACCTGATGCAGAGGTCGGAAAAGAGGTTATTTATTCTGATCCTGAGCTTGGGTTTACTGTTATCAACTTTGTGAGCCGCGCCGGACGAGTTGAATCACCACCGCATGATCACGGTGATTCCTGGGCGATCTATGGACAGGCGACGCTACACACTGCGATGCGGGATTGGGAGTTAGGCAACGGAGCGGAAGCAAAACCCGTTCGGGATTACCTCCTCGAACCCGGTCAAGCTCACCTTTATGATGTTGGTGATATCCACTCCATTCACCCGGCTGATAACTGCCGCTATGTACGTATTGCCGGTACGCCGGCAGATGCATTTAACCCCGTTGGTCCTGCTCCGGAGTGACGATTATCAATTTGGTTTGTGTATGTTGCTGCCGTTAGAGCAGTGAACTGCGCAAATTTTAGCGTTCAAACGTCTGCTACGAAAAAGGATTTAGGGAGATCATGGCATACTCACTTGAGGATTTTTGCAACAACGCCCGTCAGAGCCTGACATCTAAATCCGAACGTGAGGGCCCGGAGGAAGTGCGTCTCCACCTGGAAAGGCTTCTGGTCGACGAAGAATTTGTCGCTAGGCATGCAGGTTCAAATATGAAGCCGGGGAAGGAAACTATTTATACGGACCCCGAGCTCGGTTTCACCTTTATTGTTTATAACAGCCGGGCGGGACGTGCCGAATCGGCACCGCATGATCACGGTGATTCCTGGGCGATCTACGGACAGGCGAAGTTTCACACCGGCATGCGTGATTGGGAGAAACTGGACCCCTCATTGGAGGGCGCCAAAGCCGATGTGCGAGAGACGAGAAAATACCAACTCGATCCAGGCCAGGCGGAGCTATACCATCGCGGTGATATTCATTCGATTCACCCATCAGACAACTGCTGCTATGTCCGTGTTGCCGAAACGCCAGCCGATGAATTCCGTCCAGTGGGACGCAAGAAGGACCTGCTCTGGACACCGGCTGACGTTTTTGAACGGCTTGAAGACACTAATTTGCGCATTATCGATTGCCGTCCCGGCGAGCGGTTTGCGATGGGGCATATTCCCGACGCGCGTAACTTCGATATCTATGCGGTTAATTGTGATGACACTGATGAAGCACCGCTCAATTCATTCGTGCGGATGTGGGCGTTCCTTTTGGGAAACAGGGGCATCAGTTTTGATGACACTGTCCTGTTCTATGAAGACAGGACAGGAAGCACGGCGGCGCGTGGATTCTGGTTTCTCGAGTATCTCGGGCATCCCGACGTTCATGTTATGGACCCAGGATTTTCTGGTTGGGAGCGTGACGATTTTCCGATCACCCGCGACGCAGAGGTACACTCGGCCACGCCATTCGAGTACACACCCAATCGGGAGCGCCTCGCGACATATCAAGATGTTCTCGAGGCAATCGACAGGCCGGACGCTGTCATTCTCGATACCCGTAACGATGGTGAGTGGCTTGGAACGGATGTGCATGCCGCCCGCGGCGGCGCAGTTCCAAACGCAGTTCATCTCAATTGGACCAATCATCTAAACGCGGACGGTACGATGAAGCCGGAGGCAGAGCTACGAGCCCAATTCGAAGCTATTGGTGTGACTCCGGACAAAGAGATTATTCCTTACTGCCAAACCGGGTATCGTTCAGCACATGCCTATTTAGCGCTTCGCCTCCTTGGCTATCCACGGGTTAGAAATTACCTCGGTTCGTGGAAGGAATGGGGTAACAAGGAGTCGCTTCCGGTGGTCATTCCAGAGAGTTGAACAAGCGCCCAGGCATTATTCTAATAATGTCTGGCAGGTGTGGCTTGCGGGTAGTTATTCCGTCGCTCTGAACGCGGTCCCCGTATATGGTCCAGCGACCTGGACGTGAGATGGATCATCGCGTTGTCGCTGAGAACACCGGAATTGACACCAGTTATTCAACGCAATCTGCGCGGTATGGGGTGCGCATTCGCTGCGAGTATTGGCTTTTCCATCGCCCATGGTCTTGTGCGGCCTATAGCGACCGAGATCCATGCGTTTGAGATCGTCTTCTTTCGCTCAATTTTTGGCATTCTGACTATGGCACCGTGGTTTCTGCGGAGCGGATTCGAGCCGCTTCGGACGAAGCGCCTGGGATTACACCTTTTTCGCGTCACTATCGGTGTCACGTCTTCGCTGCTTTTCTATTGGGCGTTGACGACGGCACCGCTGGCCAAGGTTACGGCCTTGAGTTTTCTCGGGGTAATATTTGGGGTCCTGTACGCCGGTTTGTTTCTGGGCGAGGTGGTATCGGTCAAACGCTGGCTGGCAATTCTTGTTGGATTTGCTGGGACCTTGATCATTTTGCGACCAGGGTATGCAGAAATTGAGTTTGGTTCGCTACTCGCTCTTCTGGCCGCTGCCATTTGGGCTTTCGCGATGACCTTGGTAAAGAAATTGAGCAGCACTGAATCGAGTGTCACAATTACCAGCTATACCGTGCTGTTTTTCTCACCAGCTGCCCTTTTGGCCTCATTGTTTTTCTGGCAATGGCCGAGCTGGCAAGTGCTTGGATTGCTGGCGTTGATGGGAGTCGCCGCAACCAGCAGCCATCTCCTGTTTACTCAGGGGCTGAGAGATGCAGATGTAAACGTTGTCCTGCCCTTGGACTTCCTGCGCCTCATCTGGGTAGCCTTGATAGGTTTCTTTTTCTTTGCCGAAGTGCCCTCTCTATTCACATGGATAGGTGGCGGGGTCATTCTTCTCAGTGCGATGCAGATAACCTATGACGAACGTAAGTCGGATCAGACATGACTGATTGCCGCCAATTTCCAAACAATTGTGACGATGCCCCATGCTAGGCGTTTGGCTCGTTGCGGCGTCTGCGGTCTGCTTCGCACTCGCGCCAATTGGGGCCAAGCTCGCCTACGCTGGCGGTAGCGAGCCTGTGACGCTCAATGGCCTTCGCTTTTTGCTTAATGTCGTCGCCGTCTTGGTAATGGTAGCGCTCGGGCGCCACCCTTATATGCTGCCAGTTCGGGTATTGGGAGCGTCATTGCTTCTCGGTATTTTGCTTGCCGCGGAAGGCATATTCTATTTGGCTGCAATCCAATTCATTCCGGTGAGTCTGGCGGTCGTCATCATCTTCACCTTTCCGTTGCAAATTGGATTGCTCTCAGCACTCATCGGGCAGGAACGCCTTGACCTAGCCCGTAGTGCGTCATTAGTGTTTG